>X287_Common_Brushtail__coassemble_65_pt1 | contig 20703 bp, 20 predicted proteins | sample X287_Common_Brushtail__metabat2_high_PE_016 | metagenome-assembled genome bin X287_Common_Brushtail | reverse complement strand
TGAGGTGGGACGTCGAGGACGTCGTCCCCTACACATAAGGGCATTCACGGACGATGACATGGCTGCGTAGATTAGGATTATCGTGTTGCGGGGCGATGAGGGCATCGCCCCCTACAGGGTGCATAAAATTAAATTCGTTTATCGAAAACCGCAATGTCAAATCACGTTACGCATTACCACGGTGCATAGTAAATTTAATATCACCCATGTAAGGGACGATGCCTCATCGTCCCGTGCAACGTTGCGTTAAAACGCACGTATCGGTTCACAGATTTCGTATTCAAGCGCAGCTTCTGCTCAAGAGGTGGGGGACATCGGCAGCATTGTTATAGTTTATACAAAATACACGGGGCAATGCCAAGCGCACCGCCCCGTACACATATTACATCAAATCAACATTTCTGTTATGGAATTCGTTATCTAACCACTAACCACTAACCACTAATCACTACCCACTAGCCTGCGTCAGCCCGCCAAAAAATTTGTATTTCCCTCTTGACAAGTACAAGAAACTTGTGTATAATGTACACAGAACGTTCATTTATTTCGCATTTCATGAACAGATGGCGTGTCGCCATTGCCAAATCGGGGTCAGTGGATTTAGACCTTGGTGTTGTCGCCCGAAACCCCGTGTGGTTCATGGCATTACGGCAAGAGATTAAGGAGGGATAACATGACCGGAGATATATCACAGATTTCAACTTCACAGGCAGAGGCAGGAGCTGCCCCCAGAGAGGAATGTGTAATAGAATGTCTTATGCGGGCAAGGGAGAGCGAGGCGGAGATAGGGGTGCAGCAGGAGCACCTTGACCGTCTGGAGCGGATAGCACGGATGAAGCACTCGTCGCTGGAGTATGCGGCGGAGATAGCGGAGAAGCTTGCAAGGGTTCAGCGGGAGTTCAACGAGCTTATCGACAGATCCTATGATGCTAAACGCCGTGCGATTTCCTATATAACCTACCTCACGGGCGAGGAGTATTCCGTTATCTTCAGCTATTACATCCTCGCAAAGGATTGGCGCAGAATAGCCGATGACCTGTATATGAGCGAGCGGCGTGTCTATCTTCTCCGCAAAAGCGCATTGGAAAAGCTGTCCCGCCGCTTTGATGAGGAAAGGGCAGTATGACGATAGGAAAAAGAATAAGAGAGCTTCGGGAGCGGACGGGGCTGACGCAGGCGGAGCTTGCGATGCGGCTCGGCGTTACGCCGTCGGCAGTCGGGAATTACGAGAGCGGACGCTCCTTCCCGAAGGAAGCGGTGCTGTACAGAATGTTCGGCGCACTCGGCTGTGAGCCGAACGAGCTTTTCGCCGACTTCTTCTATGGGAGCGGCTCTTTCGGGGGACAAATCCTCGATGATGAGGAGGATACCGCTACTAATGCTATAGACAGGCATATGGAGCAATATTCTGCGCTGGACGAGCATGGGCGGGCGCTTGTGGACGCCTGCACGGATATAGAGCTTCGGCGTGTGCAGTCGCTTCAAGGTGCCGCCATCCCCAAAGACTGCGTCCAGATTGCCGCCAGAGGCAGCAAACGCAATACGGGAGCGATAATCCGCCTTAAAAAGCGAGAGGGCGGTGATACGAAATGACCGCACTTGAGGTTCTCGAAAAATCGGAGATATTCTCTCTGCCCGTTGACATCAACCGTATTGCTGACGCATTCGGGATAAAAATATTCAGCTACAAGGAAATTACAAGGCAATACGACATAACCATGAAGGAGCTTTATTTCTTAAGTGCCCTCGGGTTCAGCTTCTCGGACGGCGGGCAGCCTGTCTGCGCCGTGAACGAAAACGCCTGCGGCAATATGCGCCGCCGCTGGACCATGGCACATGAAATCTCGCATTGCCTTCTGGGACACGTAAAGCCATCGCCGCAGCCGCTTTCTCAGCGGGAGGAACGGGAGGCGGACGCCTTTGCCGCACAGCTTCTCGCTCCGCTTGTGGTGGTGCATTACTGCGCCGTGTCCTCGCCGAGGGAGCTTGCGACGCTGTGTCGGATTTCGGACAAGGCGGCGGGCTATCGCTATCGTGAGCTTACGGAGCTTAGGGAGAGCTGTGCGGAGTGCTGTAGAAGCTGCGCACCGTACGGCGGCGCACTCGCCGACAGCAGCGCTCTTTGCACCCTGTCACGCTTTGCGCCGTTTATCGCCGAATACCTCTGCGAACGCCCTTGTCGCTTTAGTGATTAGTGGTTAGTGGCTAGTAAAAGGCAGTCACACCCCTTGCGGGATGCGACTGCTAATCACTACTTACTAAACACTAAACACTAATCACTAATCACTAATCGGGGTGTGACTTAGCCCTCGTTTTCCATGAAACGCTTATACGCCTGACGAAGCTCCTCGGCGGCGGCTTCGGGCGCAGTCGGGTTGCAGTGCGCCCATGCGCCCGTTTCGCTGGATGCGTTGAACTTCTGCTTGTCTGCGCTTCTCATCGGCGGGTAGAAGGCGATGTGGAAGTGGTGGTGCGGCATTTCGCCGCTGTTTACCGGTGCATTGTACATACACATCATGTACGGGAAGCTGTACCCGAAAAGACTGTCGAGAGTACCCGCCGACCTGCGGATAATATCGGCAAGATCCGTGCGCTCCTTGTCGTCAAAATCGCTTATGTACTGCGTGTGACGCTTTGACATTATGTAAATTCCGTACGGATACTCGCAGAAGAACGGAAGGAACACCGTAAAGCTGTCGTTCTCGAAAATCACACGCCGCCCGTCCTTGACCTCGTTTTGGAGCATATCACAGCAAAGGCAGCTGCCCTTTTCTTCAATGCTCCTGCGGTAAGCGTCGTCCTCAAGCTGGAGCTTTTTCGGGATAAAGCTGTAGCCGTAAATCTGCCCATGCGGATGCGGCATAGTAACGCCGACAGCGTCGCCCCTGTTCTCGAAAATAAAGACAAACTTTATCTTCTCGTCCGCCCTCAATACCTCGAACCGCTCGCACCAAAGCTCCACAAGCTTTCTTACATGAGTAAGAGGAAGCTCCTTGAGGGTCTTTGTATGCTCCGGAGAATAGAGGATAACCTCGCACTTGCCGTAGGAGGGAGCGACCTTGAAAAAGTCGTTCGCCACATCGTCCGGCTCGGGCGGGTTCTGTGAAAGTGCGGGGAAGTCATTGTCGTATTCAAGCACCTCGTAATCGGGAACCCTTCCGCCGCTTGGGCAGAAGGGACACCAATCCTTGGGCATTTGCGGGCGGTTCTGCCTGTGTGAGGCAATCATCACCCAGTCGTTTATCAGCGGATTCCATCTAAGCTCAGCCATTATCTGAATTGTCCTTTCGGTTTATTTATGGCACTAACGCCGCCCGTCAGCCCTTGTCCTCGGTGTCAGTGTTGTTTTCGCCGGCTTCGGGAGCAGCGCTCTCCTCATCCTCGGCAGGCTTTACCTCGGGGAGCTTTGCGCCGCACTTCGGGCAGAATGTGTTATCGCTGCTTGTCTTAGTAGCGCATTCGGGGCAGATTACCTCATTGTTAAGCTCGTTCTTGCGGCTTTCGACCTCTTCAAGCTGGGCATAGCCCTCGCTTATTTTCGCAACAAGCTCGTCAAATTCCTCCGAATGCTCCTCGCCCTGCTTTGTCATGCGGTATGCAAGATCACCAAGACGCTCCTTGTCAGCCTTTATCTCGCTGTTTATTTGCGCTTCCTTCATCTTAAGCTTTGAAAGCTGCACCGCATGATCCGTCTTTTGTCCTGCCTTAGCGGCAACGTTTTTTGTCGTGCTGATTACATCATCAAAAAATCCCATAATAAAATCCTCCTTCCCGCCCAGAGGCGGCGTCAAAATGTCTTTTTGTCAGCGGCAGCGTCCGTGTTGCCGCCTGTTTCCTTGGGGCGTTCAACATCGTGTTGGACGCTTGAGGGAAACTGCGGCAAACGTCGTGTTTGCGCCTGAATTTCCATGAGAATTTGCAAATATCGCCAATCGCAGTCCGGCTTAGGATTGAGGTACACTAAAGCGTGGGGAACACCCGCACAGGCTTTATGCGTCACTGCCCCAAGGGAAACCTCATCCGCTCTTATTGTATCACATCCTACAGCAAAATGCAAGTCAATTCCAATAAAAAAATCTAGGCGCACGATGTGTGCGGTATAGTCCTAAAACAGCCCTCGGCTTCATATCCGAAACCAAGGGCTGTGCAATGACGATTAAATTCAGGACCTTTGCGGAGAGCTTTTCTCTTATCGGCTCATCCCAGAACGCAGTCCAGCTTCCATGCGCCGTTTTCCTTTACAAGGCTTATGCTGTAGGAGAGGTAAGCGGTCTTGCCGTTGAATACGCCCGCCTTTACATAAAGTATGCCGCTCGCCTTGCTTGTATCTGCGCTATTGATAACAAGAACCGTATCGGTGACATTTATGGAGTCAAGACCCCCGTCCGTGTACTTTAGCGCACCGAGCTGTGCTATGGAGCATTTGCTTTTAAGCTGCGCCGCCGCACTTTCGGAGTAGTACACGCTTATGGCCTGAACAAGCTGCTCCTGCGTTGTAATCCCGCTGCTCTTAACCAGCGAGCAGGCTAACATATTGTTCACGCCGATAGCTCCGTTTACCGCCTCCCGTATGTCTGCGGATGCGCTGTCGGTGAGGTCGCCGAAGGTCAGAAGCCCACTTCTGCTGCTGTCGGTGTAGATGCTTTCCGTTATCTTAACCGCACCGTCTGCCGCCGTGGCAGCGTAGGTTCGGCTAAAGCTCTTTTTGTATTCGATTTTTGCGATAACGCCTACCCCGCCTGACGGAACAAGCTGACTGCCGCTTACGGTGTAAACGCTGCCGTCCGCCGTAAAGCTATGCTTGCTTGCGCCGAAGGTAAGGGTCGTATTGAAATAATCGGTACGTATAAACGCCTCGGTCGAGGGGTCAAAGACCTCCGTAAAGCCTATCACGGCGTTATCCGAGGGGTAAACCACCGCATGGGTAAAGGCGAGGTTTGAGGAGAATTTCGGGCTGCTGTCGTATGTCGCTATGACAGCCATATCCCCGCCGTATGCGGAAACTCTGTATATCTGCGTAAGCTGACCGTCAGCCGCCGCAAGATATACCGTATCGCTCTTAGCCGCAAGGATTGTCACCTTAGATGCGCTTTCAAAGCAGGTGTCTATATAGCAAATCTCCGAGCCGTCAAGAGAAGCAGTGCATACATAATATACGCCGTCCTCCTTGATGTTCATGACAAGAAGGTTTGCATCGGAGTTATAACCGACCGCCGCCAGCGTTCCGTCCATAACGACATCCTCTGCGGACATATCGGTAATCGTGCCCTTATCTGCGCTTACGTAGAAGAGCTTGCTGCGCCTGTCGTCCGTGGCTCCTGATACTATCATATCCGAGCCGCTCTCGCTTACCCAGCATATCTTAGCGTCCGCACAGTCCGTTTCTGTGATAAGCCGCTCCCTGCTGCCGTTAAAGCTGTAAAGCGCAATGGTGTCGGCGGTCTTTACGAAGAACACGTCATTGTTGAGGAAGAATGCGCTCTGTGCGCCCATTCTGTCCGTTGTATAGGAGAATGCGCTTACGTTTTCGGGGAGTGCTGCTCCATCGGGAAGAGAATTATCGGCATTTTCCTCGGTAACGGAGGGCGATACCTCTGTGGGCGTGGCTGCAGTGGTTGCGGTCGTTGTGGCGGAGGGAGCTGTCACGGAGGGTGTCGGGCTTTCCGTATCTGTTCCCAAAGCGTCAGACGTTTCCTCGGTATCCTCGCCAATGACGGTTTCAAACGTTTCCGCCTCGAGGGATTCAAGCGTTTCCCATGCTTCATATGTTCCGACAACAACGCCGTCCATCGTTTCGTCCGCCGCATTCCTTTCGGGTATGGGGTTTGCGGGAGCATCTATCGGCTCGCCGCCTATTTCAACGGGAGCTTCTGCGGTGGCGGCGGTGACATTTATCGGGGACAGTCCCATATCGTCATCCGTCACAACCTCTACTGCAAAAATGCTGCTGTCGCTCTGGAGAGAGGCCATAAGCGAGCCGACACAGTTCACGACTGCGCCCGTAACGCTCTTGCCCGAAGCCGAAAACGCCTTGCCCACCTGTTCCTCGCCAATGGCAGTCGTCCCGTCCTCAAAGTACAGGCACTTGACAGGTATGCTGTCGTCCGTGTAGGAGGTGAGTATCTCCGACACACGACTAGCCGAGAGCGGCTCGGTAAACGTTATGAGAACGTCCATAAGCTCGCTGCTGTCCTCGTTACGCTGTATCTCGTCGAGGGCACGCTCAAGCCGCTCCGTGTCCGAAAGTGCGGCAAGCGTCCCGCTCGTATCGAGGGTTACGCCGCTGTTCCCCGCCATGGAGGTGTATATCGCCGTGCCGACCGTCACCGTAACGACCGCCGCCGCAGCGGTTATGCCTATATACATGGGGGTAAGCCTGTTCCCTGCAAGCCGACCCTTCTTCGCATTTCTTTTTATCTTTTCAGTATCGAACGAATACTCGCTCATAAGCTGCTTATAAAAGTCGTTCCTGTTCACAAGGCAACCCCCCTTTCGTTTTTTCTGTTTTTACGTGCGGCATCGCACGTATTTTTTCGAGCAGCCATCCAAAAACCGCCGCCCGCATTGCCTCGTTTCCGAAGCCAATCCCACAATATCGGAATCGGCGTCAGCTCATCCGACATTGATAATATATCATATCCCGAACTTCTTTTTCTGTCGGTCAATCGTGCGGTAAAGCTTGGTTTTGACGGTGGACACCTTGAGGTTGAGTCTTTGCGCCACCTCGTCAAGCTTCATGTCACACACAAAGTGCAGGTAGAAAATCTGCCCCGCCGTTTCGTCCGTCTTTGCTATGTCGTCAAAAATCTGCCTTGCAAGGAGCTTATCGGACATAACATCCTCAAGGTTAGGCTGTTCTCTGGACATTTCCGCCTCAAGGGCGGCGGACTCCTCCTCGGAGAAATCCGACATATTCATGACCTTATCCCGCCGCTTCATAAAGCCGGCAAGGAAGCTTCTGCATTCAAACTTGGCGATATTTATCAAAAAAGCCTCTGTGCTTTCGATATCGTCATAGCCCTTTTCGGATATGCGCTTATAAAAGCGGGTATAAACGTTCTGAATAATATCCTTAGAATCCTGGAAACGAGATGCGTGGCTTACGACAAAACGGGAAACAGACTTAAATGTTTCGGCGTAAACGGTGTCAAAATATCTGTCAATATCCGGATGTCCCAAGCAGAATCTCACCTCGCCTACCCGCCTGCATTTTGGTAGTCAGCGGAAAACCAAAAAAAGTTTCATTTTTTCTCAATCCGCAAATTTCCCGCCGCCTTGTGCCGGTCTCCCCATTTTTTCGGCGGTCGGCAGCCCCTCGGTTCTTTGCGGCACACTCTATTTATTATAACCCATTATAGCATTTTTGTCAAATATGATAACAAATTTTTCGTTTTGCTCCCAACACAACGCTTTACAATGGCGCAAAACTGTGGTATAATAAACGCATAAGCGTTTATTATACATCTTAATGCCTTGCACATTCGTTCGCTACGCTCACTCCGTGCATCTCGGCAAATTATACCATAACGCTTCGCATTATGGTATAACAAACGCATAAGCGTTTATTATACATCTTAAGCTATTAGCTGTTAGTGAGTAGTGAGTAGTCAAACATCATGCGCGCGAAGGTATTTGAAATAAACGCATAAGCATTTAGAAAACCGCAGACCGAAACGTGGATTACAATTACGATGTTGACGGGGACGTCGTCCCCTACACATAAGAGCAATGACACAGCAAGGCACGTTGGAATTGCAACGTTGCGTTAAAATGTGCGTATCGTTTTACGGATTTCGTATTACAGTTTATGTGTAGGGGGCGACGTCCTCGACGCCCCGCCATCACATGATACGTTTAATCCACGTTATTGATTAACATGTTCATAAATTATTCATTAGCAAAACCCTCCGCACACACGATGTGTGCGACTATCCGCTAAAAGCCAAAAGCTTACAGCTAACCACTAACAGCCAACGGCTAAAAAAGCCATGACATACAAACACAAAAGACGCAAAGGAGATTCACAATTATGATACAGCCGTTTTCCGACCGTGTTTCGGGGCTTCAGCCCTCCGCAATACGAGAGATGCTTAAGTTCACTGCCGACCCCGAGGTCATAAGCTTTGCCGCAGGCAACCCTGCGCCGGAGGCTTTTCCGGTTGATACCATCGCAAGGCTGTCCGCAGAAATCCTTGCGCAGGAGCCTGTAAATGCGCTTCAATATTCCGTGACAGAGGGCTACAAGCCGCTCCGTGACTTTCTCGAGGGCGACCTTAGGGCAAAGGGACTTTTTAGGGACGACGATATGGTTATCGTCACCGCCGGCGCACAGCAGGCGATAGAAACCACCGCCAAAATCCTCTGCAACGAGGGCGATGTTATTCTGTGCGAGGATCCCTCGTTTGTCGGCTCGCTCAACGCCTTCAGAAGCTATGGCGTGCGGCTTGTGGGAGTAGGGACAGATAAGGACGGAATGCTACCAGATGCGCTTGAGGCGGCTCTTAAGGCTAACCCTACCGCAAAGCTTATCTACACCATCCCCAACTTCCAGAACCCGACAGGCATAACCACATCCCTCGACCGCCGCAGAGCTATGCTCTCCCTTGCAAAGAAATACGGCGTGTATATCCTTGAGGACAACCCCTACGGTGCGCTTCGCTTTGCGGGAGAGGACGTTCCCTGCATTAAGGAGCTGGACGGGGACGGGCTTGTTCTTTATGCGGGGACATTCTCAAAAACCCTCGCCCCCGGCATACGTGTCGGTTACCTTCTCGGGGCGGGAGATATAGTCGGCAAGGCGGTTGTCGGGCTTCAGACAAGCACGGTGCATACCAATATATGGGCGCAGATGCTTACCTATCGCTTCCTTACGACGGTGGATTTCGATGCCCACCTCGAACGCCTCAGGGGCATTTACCGTGCCAAGTGCGCCCGTATGCTTGACGGGCTTACCGCCGAGCTTCCCGATTTCGTTGAGCTTACCCATCCGCAGGGCGGCCTGTTTATCTGGGCAACGCTTCCTGACCGCTTCGACATGAACGCCTTCTGTAAGGCGGCGGTGGAGCGCAAGGTCGCCGTTGTCCCGGGCAACGCCTTCTGCGCGGACGAGAGTGCGGTGTCGCATTCCTTCAGACTTAACTACTCCACGCCCACGGACGAGCAAATCGACAAGGGCGTGCGGCTTCTCGGCGAAACCGCACGGGATATACTTAGATAACAGGAGAAACACAATGAACGAAAAAAAGAGAATATTCAGCGGAATACAGCCCACCAATACCCCGCATTTGGGCAACTATCTCGGCGCAATGATAAACTGGGTTAAGCTTCAGGACGAGTACGACTGCACCTACAGCATAGTTGATCTCCATTCCATCACCGTAAGGCAGGATCCCGTAAAGCTTCGCAACCAGATAAAGGAGAGCTATGCTCTTCTTATCGCAATGGGACTTGACCCCGAAAAATCCACCCTCTTTGTTCAGGGGCATAACCCCAACCATGCGGAGCTGTCATGGATTCTTTCCTGCTATACCCAGTTCGGAGAGCTTTCCCGCATGACCCAGTTCAAGGATAAATCCGCCAAGCACCCCGACAACATCAACGCAGGTCTGTTTACCTATCCCGTGCTTATGGCGGCGGATATCCTGCTTTATCAGGCGGATCTCGTCCCTGTCGGCGTGGACCAGTCGCAGCACCTTGAGCTTGCCCGCAACATTGTCCAGCGCTTCAACGGGCTGTACGGCGAGGTCTTTACCATGCCCGAGGGCTATACCGTCAAAACCACCGCCAAGGTAATGTCGCTTCAGGAGCCGACAAAGAAGATGTCCAAATCGGACGAAAACCCCAACGCATCCGTCTGGGTTCTTGACGACAGGGATACCATAATCCGCAAGTTCAAGCGTGCCGTTACCGACAGCGAAACCGAGGTCTGCGCTCGTCAGGGCAAGGACGGAATCGTGAATCTCATGTCGATTTACTCTGCCGTCACCGATAAGTCCTTCGGGGATATCGAGCGTGAGTTTGCGGGCAGGGGCTACGGCGATTTCAAGCTTGCCGTAGGAGAAGCGGTGGCGGATATGCTCTCCCCCATACAAAGCGAGTTCAAGCGTGTTTTCGCCGACAAGACGTATCTTGAGGACTGCATGAAGGCGGGAGCGGAAAAGGCGTATAAATCCTCTCGGAAAACGCTCCAGAAGGTTCAGAAAAAGGTCGGCTTCGTTACCTTCTGAGGGCAGTGCCAAAGGGAGCATTGCTTGTTGCCACTTGTTTTTGTGGAAACTTAAGAAAATTTGCCGCCGTTTCGCGTTTATGATTGTGCAAAATCACGAAATTATGATTTCTCCCTAAATTACGCTTGCAATTTTGGACGATTTCTGATACAATGATATGCGGACTTCTTTGTAAAGCCTGCCGCTAAAAGGGGCGGCTTTTGCATGAAGCTCGTGTTATTGAGCTATGACCATCATTTTTTATTATAGAGAGGTAGGTGCTTAAAATGGCAAAATGTGAAATCTGCGGAAAGAGCGTATCCTTCGGTATCAAGGTATCCCACTCTCACAGACGCAGCAACAGAACCTATAAGCCGAATGTCAAGAAGGTAAAGGCGATCGTAAACGGCACGCCCTGCAGAGTTAATGCCTGCACACGCTGCCTGCGCTCCGGTCTTGTACAGAGAGCGATCTGATCGGATTTTCCGAACGTTTCTAAAGGCTTTCGGCGAGCATGGCGTATGCGATGTTTACCGAGGAGCGACGGATTTACTCCCTTGTCCGATGGACAGGGGATTTTTTCTGCGTATAGTATAGTGCGTACAATGCCCCGATGAGGAAAGGAGAAGCCAAAATGAAGCTCAGGCGAAATAACCGAGATACAATGCCGATACAGAAGATAAGGCTTCTTAATAAAAAGGAGCTTCGCTATGTCGCAATGCGTGACCCCGAAACATACAAGGAAATACGCCTTGGCGCACAGGGCGCAATAAACATAATCGGCGGCGAGATACAGCTTGTGTGCGGCGGGGTGACGGTGTTTGCGTGCGGGCTGGACGAGGTGAGGATAGGAGAGCTGATGAGCCTTGACGGAATCACGCTCAAGGGCAGGGACAGAATCTCCGGCGAGCTGCGCTCCGTGACGGCGTTTTATCTGGCGGACAAATGACCTAATCTGAAACGGCAAAAATTAACAGGGCGGTGCATATGCGCCGCCCTGTTGCTGTATCGCTATATCTCTGATGTCACTTAATCGTATCGTATACAAGATTTATCATCTCGCCATAGGTATAGAGTGCGGCGGCGTTGAACTGCGTGCCGCTTACTGCGCCGAGGGCGTAGGCTATCGCCGCATATCCGACAAGAGGGCTGTCGTTGCTTACATCGCCGAACGGCGACTTGAATATCCCCTTAAGCTCCGCAGCCTTGCTTCCGCATACCGCCGTAACATACGCCTTTATCGCCTGCGCACGGGTAACGGTGTCTGACTTTGCGGTGTCGTCCGCACTGCCGCCGATTACGCCGATAAGCCGTGAGAAATCCTCATAGCTTATGGCATCGCTCTCGGTGAAGGCGTTGCCGCAGATGAGAATGCCGTTTTCAGACATCTTCTCCGCCTTGGCTAAAATGTCACCGTCGGTAAGAGCGGACAGGTCGTTCTCCTCCGATGAGGTGCCGCCGTAAAGCTCCCCTGTGAATGCGTCGGAGTACAGATTCTTGTCTGCGGTGTAGACGAGGACGGAAAGCGTCTTAACCTTGTCGGTTTTTAGCTGGTACTCAAGCTCTATGTCAGCCTGTTCCCAGAACTTCTCAAGAGCCTCCTCCTCGGAGAGTATTCCCTTCGGAGATACGAAATCAATGTCATAGTATTCTATGCTATAATATGTGATATTCATTTGCGCATCGAGCCTTACGGAAATACCGTTGAAGTCGGCGTCAATGCCGTTTGCGGTCCGCTTGTAGGTGTGGCGGCTCCCGGTGGTGGCTTTGGCGGAGCTTATCGTACGTGTGACGGCATAGGCGCTGTCCTGCGTGAACTCCCCGTAGTGGGTCGGCGAAAGGCTCTTGATTGCCTTATCCGCAAGCTCCTGCGCCTTGTCAAGGTCATAGTCCTCCGCAACAAGCGGGCTTTCGCTGTCGGAATAGCTGTAGGAAAGTATCTCGCCCGTTTCTGCGTCAACCGTCACGCTAACGCTCTTGTATGCGCCCTCCTCCGATGTTACGAACGCCGCAGTGACCGAGCTTGACGACACCGATGCGGAGTCGGTCTCCTCGACAATATCCTCCTCGACAGCATAATCGACGCTGTACGACTCGTTGTCAAAGGTAACGCTGTAGATATATCTGTCGGCGTTGCAGAAGGTGTCCTTGTAAAGACTGTCGTAGGATACCGAAAGTCCGTCCGCCCACGTAAGATATTCGTTCGATTGGACAAGCTTTATTACCGCCTGCGAATTTCCATAGGGAAGCTCCTTTTCAAGCTCCGCCAGCTCCTGCTGAGTAAAGCCCGCCCCGCCCGTTTCCAAAGCGGCGTCCTCCTCTATCGAGCCGTTGGAAACGTCGTCGGCATAATAGCCGTCCTCCTCGAAATCGCTTACCGCACCCGTAAAGGCGTTTATGCTCCCGTAGACATTCTGCCTATACATTATGCTTGTCACATACTTATCCGTGTCCTCGTCATATTCAAGCACGTATATCGGGGAAATATCCATCATCTCGCCGTAGCTCTGCATTGCCTCCTCCTCAGAGATAATGCCCTCTGCGGCTCTGAAGGATGCCTTCGGGTGCCAGTTGACGTACATCGAATACAAGGCGCCCGTGTTTTTGTTGAGGTAAATCCTGCCGCCGTCGCTCGATACGGGAATGCCGTCCTTGGTGCGGGTAAGCTTAAAGGATGCGGTATTGCCGTAAAGGCTCATGCTGAGGCTGTCCCTGTCTATGCTTATGTACTTAGCTATCACGGGGTTCAGCGTGTTGATATACTCCGTCGCCTTCTCGTAAAGCTCATCGCCCGAAAGCTGCGCTAGCTTCGCTTCGCCGCTGTAGCTCCACCTGTCCGAATCATAGGTGTCATACGACACGATTACATTCCCGTATGCGGTGACGGAAATGTATTTGTACTCGCCGGCGCCGCTTCCTGTTTCCCATGTCAGGGTATAGGTGTTGACAAGCCCGCTCGTGCTTTTCCTGTAGGAAAACTCCGTCAGCTCCTCGGGAATGTTAATCCTCGATTTAACTGTCGTAAGCACCGTCTTAAGCTCCTCGTCCGCCGCCGCTGTATCCGCAAATGCGCATACGCTGCATGAAGCCGCCGTCAATGCGGCAAGCGTAAGACCTATTGCTCTCTTCGCTCTTTTCATTGTAAATATCCTCCTTGAAATTCGTGCAGCAGCAGGGAAATTCCCGCCGTGCATAACCCGATTTGGAAATGGCGAACACGTCATCCTGCCGTAATGCCATGAGCCCACACGGGGATTCGAGTGACAACGCCAAGGTCTAAATTCACTGTCCCCGATTTGGAAATGGCGACTTGCCATCTGTATATAATACAAAATAGAAGGCTAAAAGGTTGCAAAATCCTTAAAAATTTTTTCGGCAAGCCTTGATTCATCATTTCTCTGCCACCCTGCCGTCGGAAATGCGGATAAGACGCTGCGCCTGCATGGCGGTCTGCTCGTTGTGTGTTATCATGACGATGGTTCTCCCGCTTTGGTTGAGCGTGCGGAGAATATCGAGAACATCCCTGCCGGAGCGGCTGTCCAGATTGCCGCACGGCTCGTCCGCCAAGATGATGGACGGGTTTGCGGCGACAGCCCTTGCGATGGCGACACGCTGCTGCTGCCCGCCCGACATCTCCGAGGGGCGGTGCATTGCCCTGTCGGAAAGGCGAACGCTCTCCAACGCCTGCATTGCAAGCTCCCTTCGCTGCTTTCGGCGAACATGGCGATACGCAAGCGGAAGCTCCACGTTCTCAAGCGCAGTAAGTCCCGCTATAAGATTAAAGCTTTGGAAAATAAACCCGATTTTAACGCTTCTGATTTCGCTCAGACGGTTATCCGTCAGAAGCGATACATCCTCGTTGTCCAAAAAATAGCTCCCGCCGCTCGGCGTATCAAGGCAGCCCAGTATGTTCATAAGCGTTGACTTGCCCGAGCCGCTCGCCCCTACGACCGTGACATACTCTCCGTCCTCTATATCAAGGCTCACCCCGTCAAGAGCCTTCACGCACTGCCCGCCGACAGTGTAGTATTTGCAGATATTTCTTGCGGAAATCGGCATAAAGCAACCCCCCCTTTGCCCAATTATCTTTCCGCAAAGGGGGTTGGATTATTCATGGGAATGGGGCTATTCTGTCGGATTATTCGGCGGCAGCCCTGTCGATTTTATCGGCTATGCCGCCGTATTCGGGGAAGTCGCTTCGGATACGTCTTCGGCAGCGTCCCACAAAATCCGCCCGCAAATCGGGATTGTCCCTCATCGCCTGCTTCGCACCCCAAAGGTGGGTGAAGCAGTCCTGCGGGAAGAAAAGAAGCTCCTTATCCAAAAGCGTTCGAACGGGCGTATCCGTGAACTGTGCGCACATCGCCGCCAAACGCTGCTCCGCAAACACCATATAGCAAAGATAGTCGTCGCAGTCCTCCGCCGACTTCATGAACGCAATCGCTTGAGATGTGTAGAAATCGAGGAAATCTCCGTTCGGGATGTACAAAAACGCCGTGTTCAGCGCAGGCACGGTTTCGCTGAAATACGGGAGGATATGCCCCCTCGTTCGGAAATATCCGAGCGGCGGGTAAATATCCGAGGACAGCTCCTCTCGATGTGCGGCGACAATCTCGTTTCCGAGAGGAAGCGGTCTCCACACGATAAAGTCTGTATCCAGCATAACGACAGGCGCAGTCCTTCGCCGAAGCGCAAGCAGCTTCCCGCCCGCCCAGAACATCGTAGGGTTAATTCCGTCCAAATCGTCGGGAACGCACTCGTCTATTTCGTTCCAAAGCTCCGTCAAGCCGATGCTTCTGTAGTATTCCGCCGCCGTCTTGTCACAGCACAGCGTAATATCTCCGTTGTACCTGCGCCAGCATAAAGCGGACAATGCCATGCAGTAAAGATCGAAATCCTCCGCACGGTATTCTCCTTGGGGATTCTTTGCGAAGAAGGGAGCGGTGGATATAACGTGTATTGCGTTCATATAGCCTCCCGAAGGGAAATGTCAGATATTGTGGATGCCATAGCCGAATTGATTGAGCGGGCAGCTCATAAGCGTCTGGAGCATTATGCGGTCGTATTCGTCGGAGGACGGCATAGGGGATTCGCTCCCCCCCAAAAAACAGGAAAACGAGCCGCAGACGCTCGGAGGGCTGCCGAAACGGTACGAGCCGAGAGCCGCTCCCGAACCGAAGAAGCGAGGTCTTATCCCGCTTCCGAATGCAAACGACCCTGCACGAAAGCTGCCGCCTCTGCGCCAAAGCCACTCCCACTCCCATTCGCGCAGACGAAGGCTGCCGCCGTAAAACGAGGTGCTAAGGAGGTATCGCCCGAACGAGCCGAGCCTGAACGAGCCGCTGCCGAGTGAGCCGAAGCTCCCAGAAAAGCTCCCCGATGAGGGCTGGCGAAGCGGCAGTGCGTAATCGGCGGGCAGTGCCTTGTTCTTCACAGGCTCTCCGCCGAAAATGCGGAGTATCTGCTTATTGAGGTCAGCGGAGTCGGTGTCGAGAAGCTCAAGCTGCGCCGCATATTCTGCGCCGCCGTGCGACCTTAGCCAATCGCAAAGGCTTCCCGCAAGGAAATACCCCCGAAGTGCCGCAATATCAAGGTTACCACAAATTTCGTCTGCGGAAAAAATCTTGCGCCTGTTAAGCCATAAAGCACAATCCATCTCGCCACTCCTCGTATCTTGTTTCTTTCGTTCCACGCTCGGTAATTTAACAGAGTACGACATGCACACATAGGTGTGGATGTCCTCGTGTCAGCGGGGAATACCGATTTTTCTCCGCCCACCGCTAACGTTAAGCTTTTCTTTGGCAATTCATCCCCCCGCTTTAGAAGCGGGGGCTTCTTGCTGAAAGAGGTTAAATTGCGACCCCGCCGCCGTACAGGACCTTAAGGCAGCCGCTGCATTGAACACTGCCCCAAGATTATTGTAACACAAACGGATAATTTTTTCAATATGTTTCTTAGACTTTACAGATAAAATGTTGATAAAGTCTGGGGAGCAGTGTCGGACGGGTGCGACTACCACTTTCTGTCATAGCTCGGTGCGTCAAGGGCGGGATTGGAGGTCTGGGGACGGGGCTTGGAGCGCAGGGCAATATGCTCGGAAAGCACAAAGCTCTTCTTTTCGGGCAGATCTCTGAACTGCTCCAGATAATAGGCTATGGATTTCTCAAGCTGCTTTGTGCTTGCAAATCTGTCCCTTATCTCAAGCGTATCCAGCCTCTCGAAGCCACGCTCGTTAAGCTCGAAGCTGTCGAAAACAAGCTCGTCATTATCATCGACATGATACCCAAGCCTGTCTGACGGGAGCTGATAGAAGCGTATGCCGCCCTTTATCGTTATGGAGCGGGGGGAGATTTTCGGGTTTCGTGTCACGCTCTCGACCTCGGAAAACGGGATATAGTACAGCCGCCGCAGAATCGTCCGCCGCCCGTAGAGCTTGTATTCGCCGCTGTAAAGGCTGAACACCATTCCTTTGGGGAGAATGTCGAAAAAGGTATAGCGGCTGTGCCGTCTTGTAAGCTTGTCGGCGACGTACACCGCCGCAAACCCGAATATCATCCCCGCCAGTACGCACCCGCATATAATCCCCACCAGAAGCCGCAGAAGCGTCTGCGACGCTCCCTCTCGGAGATTAAGCACGATATTCACCACGCAGAAAACGCAAATCGCCATCAGCGGCACGACAACGATTATCATTGCGCCCTTAAGCCTTTTGCGGTACTTATCCGTATCCGCATGAAAAAAATATCTCATGCCGCCCTCCTAAGCATACCCGCCGCATACCCGCTCCGTCAGCCCGAAAACGGTGCGGCATAGCCCGATTCAAAGGTTATCACGCAGGCGTAATCCGGAAAATCTAGGTTCAGAAAGCGTGTGATTTCCCTTTTCAGGGCGGGCTGCTCCAGTCCCGAGGCGTGCGGGATAACACAGTCGAAAATCACCGTTTTCTTTTCCGTCCCGGGGACAATCCTCACGTCATGCACGGAAATCCGCTCGTCAATTCCCCGAACGATTTCCGCAAGCCTTGCGCCGATACGTCCGACCTCGCTGTCGTCCCGAACGATAGGGTCAGGGTGGATAATCATGCTCATCCCATCGGCAAGGAAATCCCGCTCTATCCTGTCTATTACATCGTGGCAGTCGGTAAGCCGCATCCCTGCGTCAACCTCAACGTGGACGCTCGAAAACTTTCGCCCCGGACCGTAGTCGTGTATCATAAGGTCGTGTGCCCCAAGCACCCCGTCATAGGAGAGAATCCTCCGATACACCCGCCGCACAAGCTCCGCCTCGGGAGCCTGCCCCAGAAGAAGGCTCATCGCCTCACGGATAAGCCCTATCCCGCTGTACAGGATGAACAGCGCAACGATTATGCCCATTATCCCGTCAAGGTTCAGATCGGTATAGCGGGAGAATACGGCTGCGACAAAGACGGCGGCGGTGGATATGACATCGTTGCGGCTGTCGGCGGCGGTGGCTTTAAGCGCCTCGGAGTCTATGCGCCTGCCGATTTCCCTGTTAAAAACCATCATCCACAGCTTTACCAGAATCGACACCAGAAGTATCACGGCGGGAATCAAGCCGAACTCCGCCTCTTCGGGCGAAAGAGCCTTCATGGCGCTGCTCCTGAGAAGCTCTGCGCCGATAACAAGGATAATCACGGCGACAAGAAATCCCGCAAGGTACTCATAGCGTGCGTGACCGTAGGGATGCTCCTCGTCGGCGGACTTCTCCGCAAGCTTGAACCCAAAAAGGCTTATGACACTTGACGAGGCGTCCGAAAGGTTGTTCACGGCATCGGCGGTGATGGAAACGCTTGAGGTAAGCGCTCCTGCGGCAAGCTTTCCTGCCGAAAGAAGAAGGTTGCACGCAATCCCGACCCATCCCGCCATCTTCCCGTAGGCGGAGCGGACGGCGGGAGAGTCCGTGCTTTCATAGTCCCTTATGAATATCCTCGCCAGAAGCTCAGTCATAGCCCTCTCCCTTCATGATGCGGCAATCATTTGTACATTATCTTATCCTTGCTAAGCTTATCGTTGTACCCGCACCAGAACCCAAGCTGTGTCGCCACGGGGACGAGGGCGTAATACACCAGCATAAGCGACGGGAACAGCGGCGACATATTGTCTATCTGTCTAAGGGAGGTTTCCACCCACGCCTCGCTCTCCGTCACCACAGGCTCGATAAACGTAAGGATGAACGGGTATGCGCTGCCGCTTATGAAGCGGTAGATGAAAAGCGAGTCGTATTCCTCAAAAAACAGCTTATTAAGCAAAAGCACGATAGTCGGTGCGGCGGAGAACAGGAACATAATAAGCCCTACAAATATCCAGCGGTGCTTTATCTCGTGCGTTTCCCTGCCGAGCTTAATTATGCTTCGCTCACGAACGCCGTCCTTCCACGCCACCGTAAACATAAGCGAGAAGAAAATCACCGCCGTGCATATTATAGCCAAAGCATTAAAAAACAGATTGCTCCCAAACATAGATAAGCCCATGGTCACGAACAGGCAAAGAAGGTTCGCAAGAATAATGTATCCAATGCCGTAAAGAGTCGATTTCAAGAAGGATTGACGTTTCATATTTTTCCTTTCTGTGTATCGGTGCTGCCTTAAGTTATCTTGTGAAAAAACGCTCTCTCCCATGTATAAACTCCCGACTGCTGCGGAAAATAGTTAAGGCAACGGCAATAAACCGAACAATCCGAAAAGAGAGGTTTTATTTTATGAGCAGCTTCAAGAACCGTCAGAGCGCAGAAATCCTGAACAGCGTTTACCGTAACGCCGAGATGGCGTATCAGGCTTCGGGGGATATACTCAAGCGCTGCCGCAGCAACAGGCTTTACGGCGAGGTTTCCGCCCAGCGGGAGCGCTACAAAAGCATTGCGGACGATATGCGCACCGAGCTTTCACGGCGGGGAGAAGTGCCGAAACGCTCCTCCGCATACGTCAGAGCCATGACAAAAATGGGCATTGCCATGAAAACCGCCAACAACCAGAGCAGCGCAAATCTCGCCAAGATAATGATACGAGGCACTACCATGGGCATTATTGATATGCAGCACGCCGTAAACCGCTCCCGTGCCGCCGAGCAGCAAATCCGAGAGGATGCCGAGCAGCTTCTCCTTCGTGAGCAAAGCTACTGCGACAGCCTTAAGAGGTACCTGTGAGGACCCACGGAAGACCTGTCCCCGAGCCAATCCCGCACGACATATGCGGCGTGCCATCTATTTCCCCGGAGGAACGTCGACAGGCGGAATATGACGCTCATAACGCAAATTAACATTACGATTCGAGCGGCGGCTGAGGCGGCTAGGGATTAACCACATTGCCCTCGATAATGTTTTTCATAACGATTTCGGCACGCTCCCGCTGCTCCTGCGCATCGGAGTCGTTGCCGGTCATGTTGTCAAAGACCTCCCTGACGTATATCCCTATTGTATCGGGGCAGGCAGACCAGCGTGCGTCTTGGGTGAGCTGCGTGGTATTGAGCTGCAAGCCGCAGCCCTCATAGAATGTCGCATCGGGATATTCCTCCGAGTAGTTTTGGAAGAACTCCACCTCCTCGCCGGCGATGTCGTTTATAATGCCTATGATGGCAGTATCGGCAACATACATCTGGCTGTCGCCGGTGAACAGCTCGGAGGTAAACTTGTAATTCTGCGCATCGGTGTATTCGCTCATGCCTGCGGAGGTATTGAGGTCGATATAGTTCAGCCCGACATGAACCTTGCCATTGCCGTCAAAATCGGGGCAGTATTTTTCCAACGCCGTTTCAATATCGTTAAGCTTTGTGTACAGTCCCGAATCGGCTGTCGTAGATATAACCAGAACATACAGGTCCTTCTTCTCACGGGAAGCGGTCTGATAAATCATGAATGCAAGGAACGCCGCCACAAGCACTCCGATAATAAGCCGCCACTTGTAATGATAGAAAAAGTTCTCAATTTTTTTGCGCCCGTGAAGCTCCACATTGCCCTCATAGCCCGATTCGGGGATAATCTCGCTTTCCTCGATAAGCCCCTGCTTAAGCTTCAGAAGCTCGCGATATTCCTGTATGCGCTTGCTTTCATCGTCTTTTTTATTGTTATCCATAATCAGCTCCGTTCAAAGATATGCCCTCATGGTCTGCGCCTATTAGTCAAGGGCACTGCCGCACGGATTATTGTACGGTAATGCCCTTTTTCGGTGCTGTCTTAATTATACCCCTATTGTTTGCGTTTGTCAATCTACTGTTGCTATGTTAAAGGGTGAAATGCATGAAAAGCGCATGAAATGTGCCGCATAGCTCTTGTCAATATCCGACCGCTGTCACAAAAATATTTATTTGTCCGAAAATAGTATTGAAAAAATAAACTCAGAATGATATAATAAACGCAGAGCGTTTATTATAGATCAAATGCCTTGCACATACGCAGACGTTCGTCTGCTCCGTGCATATCGGCAAATTATATCATAACGCTTCACGTTATGATATAATAAACGCAGAAGCGTTTATTATAGATC
>X287_Common_Brushtail__coassemble_60_pt1 | contig 21117 bp, 19 predicted proteins | sample X287_Common_Brushtail__metabat2_high_PE_016 | metagenome-assembled genome bin X287_Common_Brushtail | reverse complement strand
ATCGTGTTGAACGCTTTTGGGGAACTGCGGCAAACGTCGTGTTTGCCGCCAAGGGCGGCGGGTTTCATCTTCTTCGTCAGTGGGGGATTGTACCCCTTGGAGGCAGATCTGGGGGGCGGCTTCCGCCCTTGTTAAAGCTGCGCTTGAGCAGAATTACTGCAGGACAGCCGCCGTCCGCCGGTTAGAAAACGCTAACCCACGCCTTTAAGAAAAGCGGCTCTAAAGCAAAGCCGCCGCACCGCTCCTTGCCCAACCATTAGCCGCCGCTAACCACAGCATTCAGTATAACGCTTTTTGCCCGTTTTGTCAAGGGGGAAGATGCATTTCGTGAAACGCACCCGTGGATTGAAGCGGTTTTGCAGGCGGGGAAAAGCGGGCTTGTTAAAGCTGCGCTTGAAAATTTTCTTAAAAATATTGCAACCTTTTGGCGAGGTAAATTGTATTATTTATAGAGGGTGGTGAACCTTAGGCAAAAGTCGCCCCATGAATAGCAAAAAAAATTTATATATTGCCTTAAATTATATATATATATATATATTGACATTTTTCTTCGGGCAGTGTATAATAAGTGTAGGCATTGAATATTGGTAGCACTTGTTTGCTTTTGTGTGTTAAGCAGGGCTGTATTGATTATCCCCTGTGCGTCTATTTTGTCCACACGCTATGTGCTGTTTAATAAAGGGAAACAGGCGCAAATACGATGTTTGTCGCAGTTTCCCCAGAGGGCGGCAAGGACGCCGCCCAACTAAGGGAAACAGGCGGCATGGATACCGCCAATAGAGGGGAGCTGGGCGCACAAGTAGAATAAAATCTTATTTTTCAGGAGATGGTGTCGTATGATTGTGCTTTAGCTTGATGTACGCACGCATTATCTAATTTTTTGGAGGTATAAAAATGAAAAAAAGAAGCATTCTTATTCTTGCCCTTGCCGCTCTGCTGGCGGGTTGTTCGGCGGAGGATATCCAGAACGAAGCATCCTCGGTATCGGATGCGGAGTCTTACTATACCGAGGATGTCGGGGAGGGCGCTGCTGCTGCGGAGGGCGTGACCCTCGCAGATGATACGGCTGCCACAAATGATACTGCTGCGACAAATGATACAGCTGCCGCAGATAACGCAGAGGACACAACCGCCGCAGACGATCTGGGCTTTGTCTCAAGCTTCTGCTCTCCGATTGGGGATTCGCTGGACTTCGCCAACGCTACCGTCTACACAGCCGATGGTGCCGGGGCGATTGAGCTTTCCGAGATGACCGAGGACAATTGGCTTTACGTAACTCTTGACGGGTTTGTCTACATGGGCGAGCCTGCGGGCGTCTTTTCGTCCGACGGCGAGAGCTGCCCCGAAACGGTAAGCCATACATACAAGAAGTACAGCACGGGGGATTCCTTCGGCACTCTGACGCTGACTGATGCGAATACGACATACTCCTATGAATACGGGGAGCAGGCTGTCGCATATTTTGAGGGCTGCGATGCACGGTTTGACGGCGAAACGACAATGACGGGCGTATGCCGTATCATAACGGACTGCACCGAGGATGACATTAACAACGGCTATAGCGAGGGCATGATACTCTTTATTCCTGACGGCGACAGCTGCAATCTGCCGATAATGGGCTATGCGCTGTTTGACGGCGGCGAGGATGGCGTATATTCCTATTCGGATTCGACATCAACCTATTACAGCGAGTACGGCAATATTTCTCTCGGAAAAGCGGACGACTACGCCGACATTGACCTTAGTATGCTTCCCGACGACGGGTCGTTTGTGAATGTTGAGGTCACGGTGAACAATGTTCACGTCCGCAACAAGCAGAACCTGACAGGAATGTCCACCTCTGCCGACATCGTAGCCATTGCGGCGGTATGATGTTCTTGACAGGCATTCGGCGGGGCGAGCGGCGAATGCCTGCCCCCTGCATGGGAAACATCGCTTGACTTTTGGGGAATATTATGATACAATAAATTTGTGACTTCATTATATGACCGCGGGACACGAGAGTGTCATGAGGAAAGTCCGAGCATCATAGAGCAGGGTAGCAGATAACGTCTGCCGAGGGCGACCTTAGGGCAAGTGCAACAGAGATATACCGCATTGCCGCATTGCGGCAATGTAAGGGTGGAAAGGCGAGGCAAGAGCTCACCGGAGCGTAGGAGACTGCGCTGCCATGTAAACCCTACCCGATGCAACACCGATTGGTGCGGAGAGTAATGCGTCTGCTCGGCGTACTTCGTTGAAAGGTGGCTTGATCCCGTCGGCGACGGCGGGGCTAGATAGATGGTCATACACGACAGAACTCGGCTTACCGATGAAATCACATTGTAAAAAAAATCCGTCCTCATCAAAGGGCGGATTTTTTACGTCACAAATGCGGCGGCTTTATGGCTTAATTTGCGGATTTTGCGGCAATGCTCTTTACGCTTGCACACACCTCACGCAGCACACAGGCCTCGCATTTCGGCGACCTTGCGGTGCAGACGCTCCGACCGTGCCACACAAGCCTGTGGCAGAGCATAAGCCCCTCCTGCGGCGGGACACAAGCTCGAAGCTGCCGCTCGACCTTGGCGGCATCCTTGGTATCGGAAAGACCGAGGCGGTTGGTAAGGCGTATTACATGGGTGTCGCACACCATCGCAGGCTTGCCGTAGAGATCCCCTACAATAAGGTTTGCCGTTTTTCGCCCCACGCCGGGCAGCCTCGTAAGCTCCTCAATGCTATCGGGAACCCTTCCCCCGAAAGCATCCCGAAGCATTACGCACATTTCCACGATATCCCTTGCCTTTGTTTTGTACAGCCCGCAGGAGCGGATGTATTCCTCTACCTCGCCGACCTCGGCGGCGGCATAGTCGTCTATTTCGGGGAAACGCTCAAACAGCGCAGGCGTTACCGTGTTGACACGTTTATCGGTGCATTGTGCGGAAAGCCTTGTCGCAATCAGAAGCTCGTGCGGCTTCTCATAAACAAGCGCACATTTTACATCGGGATATTCCCGACGGAGAAGGTCAATTACCTCGGCGGCAAGCCTTCCTTTGCTTATTCTCATGGCGTTATCCCTTCGGTTTTTGCTCCTCGTCCTGCTGCGGCTCGGATGCCCGTACCGCACGGATTTTCGTTATTCTTCTGTCCTCTACCGAAAGCACGACAAGCCTTACCCCCTCGTACTCCACCACAGGCGGCACAAGCTCGCCTCCCTCCGGTATGTACCCTAGCTTATCGGTGACAAAGCCGGCGATGGTTTCGTACTCGTGTTCCTCGGGAAGGCTTGCGCCGAAAAGCCCGAACACGTCCTCCGGGTCTGCCTCGCCGTCAATGTCGTACTGCTCCTCGCCAACCTTTACTATCTCGCTTTTCTCATCGTCATACTCATCCTGAATGTTGCCCATAACCGCTTCGATTATATCCTCAAGTGTCACTATCCCCGCCGTGCCGCCGTATTCGTCCACGACCACCGCCATGCCCGATTTAAGCTCCGTAAGCGATTTGAATATATCGGGGCAGGGACACGCCTCAGGTATGAAGATAACGTCACGCAGAAAATCGCTCGCCTTGAAATCCGACAGATCCTCCTTCCCGATAAGGCACAGAAGATCCTTTACGATGATAAGCCCGACTATCTTGTCTATGGTTGCGTCATAAACGGGCAGTCTTGAAAAGCCGAGGTCAAGAGCCAGATAAATAAGATCATCGAGAGTTATCTTGTTGATGTCGACGCCCACGATAGACGTGCGATGGGTCATTACATCCCCCGCCGTAAGGCTGCTGAACTCGAAGATGTTCGTTATCATCTGGGCGGATTCCTCCTCGATGGTATCGTCGTCCTCGTCCTTTGCGAGAGCGTCAACCATGTTAAGAACCTCGTCCTCGGTAACATCCGCATAATTTGCTCCGAGAGCCTTCTTTAACAGGGCGGTAATCCCCCTGTTAAGCGCACAAAGCGGTGCTAAAAGGACTCTTCGGATGCGGTGGCTTTTTTCGGCGGCTGCGCCGTCGGGCGTACTTCGGGTACTGTCGGTGTCCATTCGATCCTCCTTATGGTCGGGTGCCGTGTAAGGCTGTGTCGGCGTTTCGGGGCTATTGTCCTTCCCTGAAGAACAATCTCCTGCCGTTTCGGTTGGCAATTTCTATCATTTCCTCCGTGGAAACGCCCTTTATCTCCGCCATTTTTGCGGCGGTGAACCGTATCATGCTGCTGTCGGATTTCTCGCCCCTGTGCGGCTCGGGGGACATATAGGGGGAATCCGTTTCGAGAAGAAGTCTGTCTATCGGCACTGCCGCACAGGCGGCGAGAGCCTTTTTCGCATTCTTGAAGGTAAGCACGCCAGTAAAGCCGACATACATCCCAAGCCTTACGACCTCGGCGGCGGTTTCTGCGCTGCCCGAAAAGCAATGCACAACGCCCCTCGGCTTATAGCGTCTGAGAATGCTCATCGTGTTCTCGGAGGCGTCACGGGAATGTATTATGACGGGCATATCCATCTCGGCAGCCAATTCAAGCTGCCGCTCAAAGACGGGTATCTGCGTCTGCTTCGGCGGGTCGGGATAGTGGTAGTCCAAGCCGATTTCCCCAAGAGCGCATACCCTCTCCTCCGACAAAATCCGCCTTAATTCGCTTTCCCAATCGCTCGGGAGGTCGGCGCAGTTTTCGGGATGAATGCCTGCCGCCGCCCAGATATAGTCGTATCGCCGTGCGAGGGCAGCCTCCTCACGGCTGCTCTCAAGGCTGTACCCGACGGCGATAACCCGCTCGACTCCCCGTCCTGGGAGCGACTGCAAAAGCGGCTCCAAATCCTGCGCAAAGTCCTCCCGCAGATAGTGGGCGTGCGTATCGAAAATCCCCATGCCTATGTCCCCTGTGCGTTGTTTCAATCCACGCTCGGTAATTTAACGGAGTGCGACATGCGTACATAGGTACGTGTGGATTGACCTTGTGCCAGCGGGGGATACCGATTTTTCTCCGCCCACCGCTGATATTAAGCTTTTCAAGCGCAGCTCTAACAAGAGCGAAGCCGCCCTAGCACCAATATTGCGAAGCAATTTTGAAAGCTGTCAGCGGGCAGGAGCTGCCTCTGCCCGCTGACGGCGAAGATGAAACCTGCCGCCTAAGAAGCGAGGGAACATCAGCAGCATTGTTGTTTTGCAATTTATCCCACTCTTACCTGCCTGTTGAAGTGAGAAAATTCTCGCTAATTTTGGTTAAAATAGCCGTCAAGGACGAGCTGCTTGGTTTCGTAGCTCGCAAGCGGGAGATGCCCTCTGCCGCCGAAAAGCTGCTCGGTGTCGGAAAACGCTCCCGCAAAGGAGCTAGAAAGCATTTCCTGCTTATCCATGCCCTCCACCTTTACGCACTCGCAGAAGGTTATAAGCCGCTGCGCAGTCGCTTCGGGCTGCCAATATTCCTCGCTGTTTTCGTCCGCCTCGGAATTTCCGTACAGCTGTCTTAGCTGGGAAAGAAGCTCCTCCGCATAAAGCTTTGCGCCAACGCTCGGAACATTGCCCGTAAGAACCTCTCCCTGCTTTACGAACATCGCCCGTATGATATGGCGTACACCCTGACCGACACGCTCGGTTTGCGTTTCGCCGTTTTCGTTTACCTTGTCAACGGTGTTTTCGCTGTCCTCCCGCTGGAGAAGATTGTTGTCGGAGCTTTGCTTTTGCGCCGACGCCTTGGTGTATGCGGGCGTGAACGCCTGCTGAGATTTTATGAAGCTGTCGGTATGCTCGGAGGCAAGAGTAGAGCTTTTTTGCGTCGTTCTATGCTCCGATGATTTTGTAAGGGTCGTCTGATTTACGGCGGCAATATCCGCCATCCTTGAAATATCCACTCAAATTACCTCCCTGTTTTGTGCGAGCCGCCTTCCTTTGCGGCCTTGGCGGCAGCCGCCCCTCCTGCGGCTGCGCTTTGTCCTTATCTTATGGTGCTTCCGTTGGGGACGTCCTTGTCAAGGAACAGAACCCTGACATCGCTCTCGCCCGCATCACAGGCGAGTATCATCCCCTCGCTTACCTCCCCGCATAGGGTTGCGGGCGCAAGATTTGCAACGAATACTATCTTTTTGCCGACAAGCTCCTCGGGCTGATACCAAGCGGCGATGCCGGAAACTATCTGCCTGCCGCCCCGTCCGTCGTCAACGGTAAGCTTAAGGAGCTTTTTCGCCCGCTTTACCTTCTCGCAGGCAGTGATTTCGCCGCTTCTGAGCTTTATCTCGGCGAACCGGTCAATGCTTATAACGTTTGCCTTGTCGAGATCCTCGTCCTCACGGATAGTCTTTTCGGGCTTGAGCAGGGCGTTAAGCTCGTCGATTTCCTTTTCGAGGTCAATCCTCGGGAAGAGCATTTCTCCCTTGTGAACCGTAACGTTCAGGGGCAGAACGCCGAACTTATTGAGAAGGTCGTATTTCGTAAGCGACTCGTCTGCGCCGATCTGCTCCCATACCTTGGGCATTGTCTGCGGCATGAACGGGTACAGAAGCGAGGAGCATATCCTTATCGCTTCGAGCAGGTTGTACAGAACCGTGCCGACACGGGGCTTGCTGCTTTCGTACTTGACGAGAATCCACGGTGCGTTCTCGTCGATATACTTGTTGGCAAAGGACACGACCTAGAAGATTTCCGCAAGGGCGTTGGAGAGCTGCGCCTCGTCCATCATCGGGGCGATTCTGTCACGGAGGGATTCCGCCATCCCCCTCAGCTCATTGTCGATAGGCTCGGGCACGGACACTTCGGGGAGAGTTCCGCCGAAGTATATATCCGCCATGGATACCGTTCTTGAAACGAGGTTGCCGAAATCGTTTGCGAGGTCGGAATTTATCCGTCCTATCATAATTTCGTTGGAGAAGTTGCAGTCCGAGCCGTAGGGCATATCACGGAGGATCTGGTATCTTACCGCATCTGCGCCGTAGCGCTGCGCCAAAACGAACGGGTCGATGACGTTGCCGAGGGACTTCGACATCTTCTGACCGTTGAAGTTGATCCAGCCGTGACCGTAAAGCCGCTTAGGCAGCGGAAGCTCAAGCATCATAAGAATGGCGGGCCACACGATAGAGTGGAAACGGACAATCTCCTTCGCCGTCATGTGCATATCTGCGGGCCAGTAGCGCCCGAAATCGTCATAGGCATCGTTATCATAGCCCAAGGCGGTGATATAGTTTGAAAGAGCATCCACCCATACATATACAACGTGTCCCTTGTCAAAATCCACGGGAATGCCCCATGTAAAGCTTGTTCTCGAAACGCACAGGTCCTCAAGCCCCGGGCGGATGAAATTGTTTACCATCTCGTTGACACGGCTTTTCGGCTGGAGATAATCGGTTTCGGTAAGGAACTTCTCTATCCTCGGAGCAAAGTCGGATAAGCGGAGGAAATACGCCTCCTCGTGGGCGTCAACGACATCCCTTCCGCAGTCGGGACATTTGCCGTCCTTAAGCTGGCTTTCCGTCCAGAAGCTTTCGCAGGGGGTGCAGTATTTCCCGCTGTATTCGCCCTTGTAGATATAGCCCTTGTCGTAAAGCGTTCTGAATATTTTCTGAACGGACTTTACGTGATAATCGTCGGTGGTGCGGATGAACCTGTCGTAGCTTATGCCCATGGTTTCCCAAAGCCGCTTGAAGTTGGCGACAATGTCATCGACATACTCCTTCGGAGTAACGCCCGCATCCTTCGCCTTCTGCTCGATTTTCTGTCCATGCTCGTCCGTGCCCGTAAGGAACATTACGTCATATCCCTGCATCCGCTTGAAGCGGGCAATGCTGTCGCAGGCGACAGTGGTGTAGCAATGCCCGATGTGGGGATTCCCCGAGGGGTAATAGATGGGGGTGGTGATGTAATACTTTTCCTTTTTCTCTTCGCAATTACACATTGTATATTTTACCTCTTTTTTCTGTAGAATTTATCTTTGCATATCAGCGGGGAGAGCTGCCCCGTAAATATATTATCGGTATGAATCTGCGACGACTTTATGATATATGCAATTTTATTATATTACTTTTTCGCACAGATTTCAAGAGCAGCGAAAAAAAACAAGAAACTTTTACATATTACATAAAAAAGGCTTGATTTTTTTTGTGTTTTTTAGTACAATAGGAATAGCATACGAATGCGTAAGGGGCGAATTGTACCCTCTTTGCGGTTCGGCGCTGTACATAATGCACAAAAAACGTCTGCTCCTGCGGACTTGGCAAAGGCGGGTGCGTCCTGCCTTAGCCGCCCGCAGGGGGATATACGAAAGGTTATACAAGAAAGAGGTAAATCCAGATGTCCAACAGGCTTTTTCAAGGTATAGTTCATCAGATGAAGGATACAGTGAACAGAGTAATCGGCGTGATAGACGAGAATGGAACGATAATTGCGTGCAGCGACCTTACAAGAGTCGGCGGCGGCAACGATTTCTTTCCGATAGAGCTTGGCGAGTCGCACGAGGTTTTCATACGGGACGGATACACTTACAAGCCGTTCGGCGCACACGTAAAGCCCGACTATGCGGTTTTCGTGGAGGGCACGGACGAGCCTGCCTCAAAATATGCGGGAATAATCGCCATCTCGCTTTCGAGCATAAAGCAATATTATGACGAAAAATACGATAGGAACAATTTTGTCAAGAACATAATCCTTGACAACGTGCTTCCCGGGGATATAAGCCTTAAGGCCCGCGAGCTTCATTTCAACGGCGACATAAGCAGGGTGGTTTTCCTCATAAGCGTTATCTCCGCAAACGATGTTTCTGCATATGACGTGATACAGAATCTCTTCCCCGACAAGAACAAGGACTTCGTTTTCAACATAACCGAAAGCGACATCGTCCTCGTCAAGGAGGTAAAGAACAACATCGAGGTAAAGGATCTCGAAAAGCTTGCAAGAAGCATTTCGGATACGCTTTCGAGCGAGTTCTTTACTAAGGTTAATGTCGGCATAGGAACGCCTGTCGTCGGCGTAAAGGATCTTGCCCGCTCCTTCAAGGAGGCGCAGACTGCGCTTGAGGTCGGAAAGGTGTTCGACACCGACAAGAATATCGTGTCCTATGACAACCTCGGTATCGCAAGGCTTATTTACCACCTTCCGACGACGCTTTGCGAAACGTTCCTTAAAGAGGTGTTCAAGAAAAATTCCATCGAATCCCTTGACCATGAAACGCTGTTCACGATACAGAAATTCTTCGAGAACAGCCTTAACGTATCCGAAACGTCAAGAAAGCTTTTTGTCCACAGGAATACGCTTGTGTACCGCCTTGACAAGATAAAGAAGCTTACCGGTCTTGACCTTCGCGAATTTGACCATGCGATTATCTTCAAGATTGCTTTGATGGTAAAGAAATATCTTGCCGCCAACCCCACTAAGTTCTGACGCTCCGGCGCTGCGGCGGAGATAGGGCGGACGCCTTGCCCCTCGGGGATGGGATGTGCGAGGCACTGTCCTAAGATTTTTGATTGTTCACGCATATTTCCCTCTGTCGGGCGGTGTATATGGTGCGCCTGTGCCGAGGGAAAACGCATGAGCATTCTGTCTGTGGCTGTTCCGTTTGTTTTCGGAGCAGCCTTTGAGTGTGTATGGCGGCACGGCATTTATTTAGGGCAACGCCACACGAAGAGTGTCGTGCGAGTGTGCGGCAAAGCCGCCCGCCTGTCCGGCAGGCAGGTTAGGCGTTCTTTGTGCGGTGTTGCTTTAGGGAGAATATAAATGGTAGAGCTAAAAAACGTAAACGTCCACTACTCCAGCGGCGTCGATGCCCTTAGAGATGTAAATCTGAGGATAAACGACGGGGAGTTTGTGTTTATCGTAGGAGAGAGCGGCGCAGGAAAGTCCACTCTCATGAAGCTTATGATGCGGGAGCTTGTGCCGTCCACGGGCAGGGTGTTCGTGAACGGATATAACCTCGCAAAGCTTAAAGGAAACAAAATCGCAAAATTCCGCCGCTCCATCGGCGTTGTGTTTCAGGAGTTCCGTCTTATACAGGATTACACGGTTTATGACAATGTGTCCTTTGTGCTTCGCATTGCGGACCAGTCCAACAAGTATATAAGGCAAAGAGTGCCGTATGTGCTGAATCTTGTGGAGCTTGCGCATAAGGCGAAAAGCCGCACGAGGGAGCTTTCGGGCGGCGAGCAGCAGCGTGTCGCCATAGCGAGGGCGCTTGCGAACGACCCGAACCTTCTTATCGTAGACGAGCCGACGGGAAACCTTGACCCTAAGCGTTCGTATGAGCTTATCGAGCTTCTCAAGGAAATCAACCGCTGCGGTACGACCGTGGTTATGATAACGCATGAGCATGAGCTTGTGCGCTATTTCGGGGGCAGGATAATAAACATCGAAAAGGGCTCGATAACATTTGACGAGAATATCGGAGGGCAGGATGAGAACCAGTAATGTAACATACCTGATAAAGAAGGGTATTTCAAGCGTTTGGAAGAACCTCATCATGTCCTTTGCAAGCTTTTCGATACTGCTTGTAAGCCTGCTTCAGGTGAGCTGCACCGTGCTTATCATGATGAACGTAAACATCATCATGGGCAATATCGAGGACACGAACGAGATAACCATTTACGTAAGGGACGGCGCAACCGAGGCGCAGGTGCAGCATATCAAGGATGTCCTCGAAAGCAGCGAGCTGCTGACGGATGTCACATACTACTCCAAGGAGGAGGCTCTCGAGGATTTCCGAGAGGATATGCAGGAATATTCCGAGCTTCTCGATTACCTTGACGAAAATCCTATGCCCGAAACATTTCTCGCCCGTGTAACGGATTTGTCAAAAATCCGTTACGTTGTGGATATAATATCGGATATGGATGATGTGGAGCAGGTCAAAGCGCCGTATGATTTTGCGGGCGCATTGGTAAATATACGCAACACCTTCTCCGTTATCATTGCGGCGGTGCTTGTAACGCTTGTGGTGGTGAGCATTGTTATCGTTTCAAATACGATAAGAACAAGCGTTTTCGCAAGGCGAAACGAGATAAGCATAATGAAGTATGTCGGCGCAACAAACGGATTTATAAAGCTTCCGTTTTTTGTCGAGGGTATGTTTATCGGGATATTGGCAGGCGGCGGCTCGTGCGGGCTTACGATGTTCATATACGACTCGATTTTCTCGCTGTTTTCGGATAATCTGACGCTGTGGCAGCTGTTCGGCTTCTTCGACCTTATCCCGATTTCCGACATATGGATTCCGACGCTTGCGATAAACTGTGCGGCGGGCGCTCTTCTGGGCGCAGTCGGAACGGTGATAAGCACGGGAAAATATCTGAAGGTGTAAGCCCTGCGCATACCCCTGAAAGGAGCATTTGTTTGAACAAGAAGCTATCTCTCGGCGTGGCGATAAGCCTTGTGGCTATCGGCTGCGCTATTACGTTTGTGCTTACGTGGACGGTATCGCTTAATCTGTATAATTCCAAGATAAGCAATTCCGAAAAATACGAGGGCGTTTACGCAAAGCTGCGTGAAATGGACGTTACTGTAAGGAATAACTATATCGGCGAGCTGGACGACGACATTCTCGATACCGCCATAATAAACGGCTATGTCACCGGTATAGGCGACCCGTATGCCTCATACATGGCGGCGTCAACCTATTACGAGCTTCAGCAGACCACGAGCGGCGTAATCAACGGCGCAGGCATCGAAACCGAGGAGGACGGCAGCGGCTACCTCAAAATCACCGCCGTATACAAGGGCGGCTCTGCGGAGCTTAACGGAGTTCAGGCGGGCGACATCATCACCGAGATAGACGGAAAAAGCCTTCTCACCATGGAAAGCGGCACGGCACAGGATAAGCTTTCCGGCGAAATCGGCACGAGGGTTGCGCTTAAAATCCTTCGTGACGGTGAGGAGCTTTCCGTAAACCTTGTAAGGCAGCAGCTTGAAATAGAATCCGTAAGCGGCGAGATGCTTGACGGAGGCATTGCCTACATCAAAATCACCGCCTTCAACGCAAAGACCTCCGAGCAGTTTGCGGAGCTTTTCAGCGAGCTTTCCGAGGAGGGTATAAATGCGATAATCTTTGACGTAAGGCAAAACGGCGGCGGCGTTATAAGCGCACTCAAGCCTATACTCAACCGTTTTGTTTCGGCGGCAATCGTCGCCACGGCGGAGTATTCGGACGGGAGCCGCAAGACCCTTGTGGAAACCGATTCGGAGGAGTGCATAGAGCTTCCTATGGCGGTTCTCGTTGACGGCGGCACGGCATCGGCGGCGGAGCTTTTTGCGGTTGCATTAAGGGACGAGTGCGGGGCGGTGCTTGTCGGGACGCAGACCTACGGAAAGGCTGTCATCCAGAACACATATGAGTTTTCGGACGGGAGTGCCCTTACCATATCCACCGCAAAAATAATCCCGTCCAAGTCCGAGGAGTATGACGGAGTCGGACTAAAGCCCGATTACGTGACCGAGCTTCCCGCAGGAACTCTTCCCGAAAACCTTACCTCCGACGCCGATGCGCAGCTTCAAAAGGCACTCGAGGTAATAACTCCGCAGACCTGACAGGAGCAGGTAATGGCACAAAGCCGTCCGCACTGCGGGCTGCAGCTTGATAAATGGAACAACTTTTATGGCTTATGCCGTATGACAAATTTGGAGGAGAAAACATGAACAAGCCTATTACAGTACTGACCAAAAAGGGTGAAGCGCAGCTCAAGGATGAGCTTAACGAGCTTAAATCCGTCCGCCGCCGTGAGGTTGCGGAGAAAATCAAGGTTGCGCTTTCGTTCGGAGATTTGTCCGAGAACAGCGAATATGACGAAGCCAAAAACGAACAGGGTATTGTCGAATCCCGCATTGCCGAGATAGAGGCAACCCTTGCCCATGCGCAGATTATTGACGACGACGAGATAACCACCGAAAAGGTCGGCATAGGAATTACCGTAAAGCTTCTTGACGTAGAGATGCAGGAGGAAATGGAGTTCAAGATGGTCGGCACGAAGGAGGCGGATATAGATGCGGGCAAGATGTCCGACGAATCCCCCATCGGCGCAGCCATCACAGGACACAAGGTAGGCGACGTCGTTGACGTAGAAACTCCGTCGGGAGTAATCCAATTTAAGGTTCTTGAAATAAGGAAGGAAGACGAGGAATAAGCATATATGGCAAACGAGAACGAGGAAATAATAGAGCTTACGGACGAGGAGCTTGACGAGCAGCACCGTGTGCGGCTTGAAAAGCTGCGCACGCTCAAGGCGCAGGGAAACGATCCCTATACCATCACGAGGTATGATGTCACCGTATCCAACGCCGAAATACGCAAGCGCTTCGAGGAGCTTGAAAACAAGGATGTTGCCGTTGCGGGACGCATTATGTCACGCAGAGATATGGGAAAGGCGAATTTTATAGACGTTCGGGACTACTCCGACAGGATGCAGGTCTACGTCAAGATAGACGAAATCGGCGAGGATAGCTTCGCCGAGTTCAAAAAGTGGGACATCGGAGATATTGTCGGGATAAAGGGCTTTGTGTTTAAGACACGCCGAGGCGAAATCTCGATTCATGCAAAGGAAATCACGCTTCTGTCGAAGTCGCTTCTTCCGCTGCCGGAAAAGTGGCACGGGCTAAAGGATAAGGAGGAGCGCTACAGAAAGCGTTACCTTGACCTTATCGCTAATCCCGAAATCAAGGACACGTTCATAAAGCGTTCGCAGATAATCCGTGAAATAAGGGCGTTCCTTGACGGGCACGGCTATGTGGAGGTGGATACGCCTGTGCTTCTTCCGCTGGAAATCGGCGCAGCTGCCCGCCCCTTCAAAACTCACCACAATGCCCTTGGGATAGATATGTATATGCGCATAGAAACCGAGCTTAACCTGAAGCGGCTTATTGTCGGCGGCTTCAACAAGGTTTACGAGGTTGGGCGCATATTCAGAAACGAGGGTATGGACGCCACACACAACCCCGAATTTACTACCATAGAGATGTATCAGGCGTACATGAACTATTTCGAGATGATGGATCTTATCGAGGATCTGTACAGGACGGTGACGCTTAACGTCTGCGGCACGGATACGGTAAGCTATCAGGGGCAGGAGATTGCTGTCGGAAAGCCGTGGGAGCGGCTTACGATGATTGATGCGGTGAAGAAGTACGCAGGGGTGGATTACGGCGACTGGGCTGACGATGCGGCGGCGAGAGCCTGCGCAAGGGAGCATCATGTCGAGGAAGGGCTGAGCGAGAGCTCCTCCAAGGGACACGTCCTTATCGCATTCTTCGAGGCGTTCGTTGAGGATAGGCTGATCCAGCCGACCATAATCTACGACTATCCCGTGGAGAACTCCCCGCTTGCCAAGAGGAAGCCGGAATGCCCTGCCTTTACGGAGCGCTTCGAGTATTTCATCAATGGCACGGAATTCGGCAACGCCTTTTCGGAGCTTAACGACCCTATCGACCAGCGTGATCGCATGGTAAAGCAGGTAGCCGCAAAGCGTGCGCAGGGCGGCAACGATGCGCAGGTTGACGAGGATTTCATTACCGCCCTCGAATACGGTATGCCGCCAACGGCAGGTCTTGGCTTCGGACTGGATAGGCTTGTAATGCTGCTTACGGATTCCGCAAGCATAAGAGATGTGCTGCTGTTCCCGACGATGAAGCCGCTAGCGTGAAAAACGGCGTAAATACTGGATTTTTGTGCGGGATCAAGCAACATTGTACAATCTACACAATAAAAATTGCGCTTTTTTGTGAGTATTGCTTGTTGCAAAATCAACGGTGAAATGGTATAATTAAAGAGCAAATAGAGAGGTGCGTGGGGCATATCGGGCACTGTAGGAAAGACACAAAGGCTCCCGTACATCCGTATATTCCGACAAGACAGTATTGCAGCTTTGACTGCGTACTTCTTAATATATTTTCCCCAATTATTTAAGCCGAGTTACCCGTTTTTCCCCAAACGGTCGGCAATTTGATTTTCGCTTTCCGCAGCTTGGCTGCGGATTTTTTTTTGCTCATCCGCTTACGCCGCCTCATGCCTCATCGCAAAGACAAGCCGAACCCCTCCGCAAGGAAATGTCCCTGCGGAGGGGTTGATGTCAGCGCTGCCCTATTCTATTCTTTCCTTTCCTATCTTCCTACGCTTACCGCAATAACGCTTATGTCGTCCTCCCTTCCGTTCTCGGCGGCTCTTGCGGCACGGGCTATCCTCTCGGAAAGCGACTTGGGGTCGCAGGGGGAGGAAAGCTCTCTCGAAAGCCATTCCTCGTCAAGCACTGCGCCGTCTGTCGTCATGATGATTATGTCGCCCGCAGAAACGCTGAATTTCTGGGCGGGGACGGTAAGCTTTCCGCCTGTCCCCGCTGGAACGGAGGAAAGGCAGCTTCTCACGAGCCTGTCGGCGGACTTGATATAGGTGGTTGCTGCGCCCGCCTTGTAAACGGCGCATTCCCCCGTGACGAGGTCTATTTTGCATATGTCGAGGGTAGCGAAGCTCTCATCGGCGCTTTTTACCATAAGCGAGGTGTTTACCGTTTCGAGAGCCGTCGGCAGCGTCACCCCGCTTTTAAGCAGTCGGGAAAGCACCGAGCAGGCAAGCGCAGAATCTACTCTTGCCCGACTTCCCGTCCCCATTCCGTCGGAGAGGACGATATACAATGCGCCCTGCGGGTCGGTGAAGCTGTCGTAGCAATCGCCGCATACCCTGTTCCCCCGTCTACAAAGCTGGAATGCGCCGATTTGTGCGGAGAGCAGAGTGCGCTCCTGAGCGGTTATGCGGTATCTGCCGCCGCTGTTTGCGATTTCGGGCAGCTCAAGCTCCCGTCCAAGCGCATTGATAAGAAGCTCCCCCATGTACTCCCTGTCCACCCTTGGGTCGCTGCTGCCGTAGGCTTCAAAGCGAAGCCTACCCCGCCTGTCGAACGTAACGAACGCCTGAGGGCAGCCTACCCCGCATTCCTTAAGCACCTTCTCGGCACGCCTTTCAGCCGATTTGCTTGCGGCGGCAGCTCTGGCGTCAATCCGCATGCAGCCCATGTCGCACAGAATATCATGCACCCCGCAGAGCTGGTCGGTGTAAATTCGGCGAAGCTCGCTTATCCTCCGCTCGTCTGCGGCGGCGGTAAGATAGCGGGAGTATTCGGCGTTTACCGCACTTATCACCGCCGCCTTGTTTACGCATTCCTCGGCGCATTCGGGGGACATGGAATGCTCCGCAAGCACCGTGCCGCTGCGCACCGCCCTTACAAGACGCTCAAATTCTCTTTGAAACTCCCCATATCTTTCGCCCCAGCACACCATGCTGTTCGGGCAGGTTCGGCAAGCACGGTTAGCCGCACTCTCCGCAACCTGTTCGGGCGTAAGGGAGTATTTCCTGTCGAGCGTTTCCGCCGCCGCATTAAGCCCCGTGCCAATGCCTGATATTGCCTCCGCTGCAAAGCAAAGGCGTTCCCTGAGCATGAGGGATACGGTGCTGTCGGAGATGTCGCCGTCAGAGGCGTGAAGCCGTTCCACGGGCAGTGCCGCAAAGACTATCCCCGCCGCAGATGCTTCTATGAGAATACGCCATGTCCCGTCGTCCGTTCCCGCCGCAAGAAGCCCTATGCAGCTAAAGAGGACAAAGCCCGCCGCTCTTGCGCTCTTTCCGAAGCGGGCGAGAACGCCGCTTGCGAGAACGGCAAGTGCCATTGCGGCACCGCTTGCCCCGACAGCGGAATCCGATGCACATAGCCCGAACACGGCGGGTATTCCTAAAACGGCGCACCACGCCAGCCCTCTCTGCGCCGTTACGGTAAGCAGCATAACCCCGAGCGCAAGCCGCCCGACATTTATCAGCGGGTAATCCAACGCCCCGAGCGTAAGGAACGAAAGTGCCGATATAACCGCCGCCTTGGCGCAGTCGCCTGCTTCGGTTATGTCGAACCCACGCAGCGGGACGCTGTCGGATAAGAGGCAGACGCACACGGCGAACAGCCCTGACATTGCCGCAGCGATTATCCCGAACAGAAGCTCCGACGGCTCTGTTATATGTGCGGAGCGAGGAAAAAAGCACGCCGCTGCCGCCGCCCCGCAGCGTATCCCCGCACGGAGCTTCACGCTTTTCATGTCGGGTATGAGCCGTGCGGCGAGCACTATGGCGAGCGAGGCCACGCCCGTAAGCCCGTCGGGAAAGCCGTGAAGAAGCGCCCCGAAAATCCCGCCGCCAATAGCGCAAAGCCCTTTAGTGCCCGAAAGCCCTGCGGCGAGGGCGGACGCTCCTATCGCCGTCCCTGCTCCCGTACCAAGCTCCAATGCAAAGCCTGCCGCCGTCCACATTGCCCTTTCCTTGATAAATTCTAAAATTTGTGTCCCCGCTGTTTGTCTTTTTATTACAGCCGCCTTTTCTGTCATGGTTGATTAACTTCCTTTCGTTATGGTGTAGTTCCTTGTGTGCTTAAGACAGCACCGCACAAAGACCGCACCTTGTGCGGTGTTGCCTTAAATAATACCACCATAACGCCGCAAAGCGTGTCGCAATTCATTGTAAATAACTGTAATAGAATAAGCAATTTTGATAAAATTTATTTTTTCTTTGACAAAAGGGTGTATTTATGATACAATGATAAGAAGATAATATATATTACTCCCAAAAAATCTGAAAGGAATAAAATCATGAACGTTAATTTTGAAGCAGCTTTGAAATATATCGACCTGCAAAACTTTGATAAGGCTATTTCAGAGCTTAACACTGCCATCGAAGCCGAGGAGCAAAAGCAGGACGGCAAGACTGCCACAGAGTACCGCTGCGTTCTTGGGGAGCTTTTCGCCAATCTCGGCAGAAAGGACGAATCGAGGAAGGAATTTGAGAAGGTCCTCGAATATTGCCGTGAGAATAATGTCCTTCAGCAGCAGCGGGGCATTGCCCAGACGTATATCGATATGTTTGACGGGAAGATAACGCCTAAGCCCGAAAGCAAGAAGAACAGTGCCGTGCCGCTTATGCCGAAGCCTGTTCAGAACAAGGGATTTATCGCTAAGCAGATGAACAAGCGGGGAAGATAGCTCAACGCTTACGCCTATGAAAGGAGCATTGCCATGAAAAGGCGGGACAAGACCAATTATTACCTTGACATTTCGCAGACCGTTGCGGAGAGAGGAACCTGTCTTAGAAGAAATTTCGGAGCAATCCTTGTCCGCAGCGATGAGATTATCGCCACAGGCTACAATGGCGCTCCGAGGGGGCGGGTGAATTGCTGCGATCTGGGCGAGTGCATGCGGGAGAAGCTTAATATTCCCAAGGGACAGCGATACGAGCTTTGCCGCTCCGTACACGCCGAGGCGAACTGTATCATCAGCGCACGTCGAAGCGATATGATAGGCTCCACGCTGTACCTCGCCTGTCTTGACGCAAAAACGGGGGAGCTTTACGGCGAGGTCGAGCCTTGCTCCATGTGCAAGCGCATGATAATCAATGCGGGCGTAGATAAGGTCGTAATACGCACCGCTCCGAACGAATTTAGGTGCATTCCCGTAAGCGACTGGACGGAAAACGACGAGAGCCTTGTCGGAAGCGAGGGATACTGAAATTGCAGCTCACCAACATCAGCGTCATCAAGGAGCTGTTTGAAAAATACGGATTTTCCTTTACAAAATCCCTCGGTCAGAATTTTTTGGTCAATCCCGCCGTCTGTCCGAAAATCGCCGAGCTTGGCGGCTGCGGGAAGGGCGTATGTGCGCTTGAGATAGGCACGGGCATCGGCGTCCTCACCAGAGAGCTTGCGCTTCGCTGTGACAAGGTTGTCGCCGTTGAGATAGACGAGGGGCTGCGCCCGATTCTTGCGGAAACGCTTGCGGAGTTCGACAACACGCAGGTTATTTTCGGCGACATAATGCAAACGGACATCGCAGGGCTTATAGAAGAGCACTTCGGCGGGCGGGAGGTTGTGATATGCGCTAACCTCCCGTATTACATCACCTCGCCCGTGATAATGCGTGTGCTTGAGGGAAGGCTGCCCGTAAAGGCGATGACCGTCATGGTTCAAAGGGAGGCTGCCGACAGAATCTGCGCAAGGCCCGCTACGAGGGACTGCGGGGCGATTTCGTATGCCGTAAGCTACTTCAGCGACCCAAGGCTTCTTTTCAGGGTAAACCGAGGCAGCTTCATGCCCCCGCCGAACGTTGACAGTGCCGTTATCCGCCTTGATATAAAGCAGGAGCGAGTGCTTGAGGCGGAGCATGAAAAAATGCTTTTCAGGCTTTTTCACGCAGGCTTTTCGCAGCGCCGCAAGCAGCTTGTAAATCCGCTTTCCGCCGAGCTTGGCATACCGAAAGCAACGCTGGCGGGGATATTGTCCGAAAACAAAATCAAGCCCACCGCAAGAGCCGAGGAGCTTACCTTAGAGGACTACATCAAAATCGAGGCGGCAATAAGCCGCATAAAGGAATAGCAAGCTTGAAAGCATCCCCGCCTAAAAAGGGCGGGGATGTTGTGTTAAGGGCGTTCAATAACAAGGCTGCCGATGTCCCCCGCCTCTTAGTCGGCGGATTCCATCTTCGCCGTCAGTGGAGGTGACTTTCACCGTCGTTAAAGAGCAGTGCTTGAACTCAAAGTCCTAATTTACAGTCAAGAAGAGTGCCGCTAAACAAAAAGCTCATCAAGCCGTCTTTTTGGATAGCTTGATGAGCCTTTCAATTATGCAGATATGGGTGCATACCTTTCCGATGTGACAATCTCCATCATGGCGGTGTAGGGCGACAGCCCTCCGCTCGCTGCCATAGAGAACAAACGAGGAGTGCAGCCGGAAACCAAGGCAACACCCTGCTCATTCCTTGTTACAGGCTGATTGCTGCTGCGGCTTGCCACATTCCAGAAAACAATCTGAGGCAAATCATATCCGTGCTCTGCAAACCGACGCTTGGCATTCTCAAAATTCGACAGAGCCGCATCTCGGACGCAGGAATTAAATTCCATGTCCGAAATCAGATATATGGTCTCCGGGAGCATCTCCCCCGGAACATTATTGCGTACTGCGGCGTTCAGAATCAAGTCAAAGACCGCCTCCACATTGGTATCCGCTACCGTATTGAAGGAGCACAGATACTCCAAACGCTCCGCAAAGGTTTCTCCTTTGATTTCAATGAGCTGAGGGTAAGCAGAAAACTCGATGAAATGATTGCGGAAGATACCAGTATTTCGCTCTCCGAGGTATATTCCCAAAGACAGAGCTACCGCCGCCGGGAGTGCATTATCATAGCAATACATTGAACCGGATGTGTCTACAACCGCTATGGCGTTTTTCCCGTCGCAGAGGTTAGGGAGAGCATTCCATGATGCGTTGAGCGAAGCCTTCTCGCCTTCGGACAAGCAGGTGTTAAAGCCCCAATGGTTTGTGTTTAGTGCAGATCTGACGATCTCATAGGGCGCAAGCGTGTCTGCGTGCAGCCGCTTCTCGCCGCTGGCTACGGCACTCAAGAACGCTCCATAGCGTTTGCTGTCATTTCTAAGAAATGCCTTCCTGTATTTGAACATTGCCTTTGACGGCTGCTTGGAATAGTCAAAGGAGTAATCCCTCTCACGAAGATTATTCTCAATAATGCGGATCCTTTTTCTTAGCTCCACGAGGGTTTTACGGTATACGACATCGGACATACCAAAATACCGAGCAATGCGCTTCGCTTTGCGAACCGTTTCCCTGTTCGAGGCATTAACCGAAGGCAGCCATTTTGCAAGCAAGGACACCTCGCCCTCAGAAGCCAGATCAGCCTCCAGCTGCTTGTGAATGACATACAAAGCATCCTTTTCGCAGTCTGTTCCGAGTAAGGATACCAGATCATCAAAGCGGCCATACTCCGGGATAAGCTCAATGTTTTTGCGAAGAGACTCCGGTCTGTTTTCGGCAAGCCAGCTGATGATAACACGGAATACCCTGCGCTCACCCAAGCCTCCTCGAATATCACGTCCGAAGAACAAAATCTTCATAGCAACATCTGCGTCCTCCGTATATGCACGAAGGAATCGCCTGATGATTTCCTGCTCATCCGCTGCACGGATTGCACCGATTGCTGCGAACAAATCCAAGCACTCAGACATTGTGCTCGCATTGGTTACTGCGCCGTTTTCAGTGTAGGCGATATTCGCCTCATTTTTTAAATGCTTCAACATTTCATTTCCCCCAATCAGATTGTGCAGAAGTAACGCGTTGCTCGGACGCCTTAAAGTTCAAGCGCAGCTTTAAC
>X287_Common_Brushtail__coassemble_45_pt1 | contig 24594 bp, 25 predicted proteins | sample X287_Common_Brushtail__metabat2_high_PE_016 | metagenome-assembled genome bin X287_Common_Brushtail | reverse complement strand
CTTATGAACATGATTTTTTTGGGCGCACCCGGCGCCGGCAAAGGAACACAGTCAAATATCGTGTGTACGGCGCTTAACATCCCCGCAATTTATACGGGCAATATGCTCCGTGAGGCGGTAAAGAACGGCACACCCGCAGGACTTGCCGCAAAGGAATGCATGGAAAAGGGCGAGCTTGTTCCTGATGAGATTGTCATCGGCATTCTCAAGGACAGGATTGCTCAGGACGACGCAAAGAACGGCTTCATCCTCGACGGCTTCCCCAGAACTGTTTCACAGGCTGAGGCGCTTGAAAAGATGGGCGTTGAAATCGATAAGGTCGTAGAAATCTACGTCCCTGACGACAAAATAACAGCGAGAATGTCCGGCAGACGTGTCTGCGAGGGCTGCGGCAACTCGTACCACATCGAGTATAAGCCGACAAAGGTCGAGGGCGTTTGCGATGCCTGCGGAGCAAGGGTTGTTCAGCGGGCGGACGATAAGCCCGAAACGGTTGTCGCTCGTCTTAAAACCTACCACGAAAAGACTGCACCCCTTAAGGACTTCTATTCCGCAAGAGGCAAGCTTGTTACGGTAGAGGGTCAGAACGAAATCGCAAGGACCTCCGAGCTGACGCTTGCTGCTATCAAGGGTTAATCCCTTTTAGAGAGCGACACACATGATTCAGATTAAAAATTCAACCGAGCTTAAATATATGCTCAAGGCGGGCGAGCTTGCGGCGCAGGCGCTTGCGCTTGCGGGAAAGCACGCCGTGCCGGGTATCTCTACGTGGGAGCTTGACAAAATCGTGAACGATTATATCGTTTCCAAGGGCGGTCACTCCCCCTGCAAGGGGTACGGCGGTTTTCCGGGGCATAATTGCTTCTCGGTAAACGAGGAGCTTATTCACGGCATTCCCTCCAAAAAGAAAATTCTTAAGGAGGGCGACATCATTTCCTGCGACATCGTTGCGGAGCTTGACGGGTTCATGGGGGACAACACAAAGACATATCGTGTCGGAAGGGTTTCCGATGAGGCGGAAAGGCTCATGAAGGCAACGGAGGAGGCTCTTTATAAGGGCATAGAGCAGGCAGTGGCAGGCAACAGAATCGGGGACATCTCGAACGCTATACAGACTCATGTGGAGTCTAACGGCTACGCTGTCGTAAGAAAGTTTATCGGACACGGCGTCGGCAGGGAAATGCACGAGGATCCCGAGGTTCCGAATTACGGAAAGGCGGGCAGAGGACCGAGGCTTGCGGCGGGCATGACAATCGCCATAGAGCCGATGGTAAACTCTAACTATCCGGAGGTAAATATCCTCGGCGATAAGTGGACGGTGGTAACGACGGACGGAAGTCTGAGCTGCCATTTCGAGCATACGATCGCCATAACGGATAAAGAGCCGCTTATTCTGACGCTGGAGAGCCACTGAGTTATGGAAGTTACTTTAGGAACGGTTGTGATAAGCTCTGCGGGGCGCGACTGCGGCAAATGGATGGTCGTGACAGGAGCTGACGGCGGATTTGTTTTCGTCGCCGACGGCAAGGAGCGCAAGCTTGCCGCCCCGAAAAAGAAAAATGTAAAGCACGTCCGTAAAACCCGATACGCTATCGAGCAGGAGGGGCTGACGGACAAAAAGCTGCGCAGCACACTTCGTGCGTTGAGCGCACAAAGCATCGCCGAGGAGAGTGAATAGCTTGTCTAAAGAAGATGTATTAGAAGTTGAAGGCGTAATTCTTGAGGCTCTTCCGAACGCACAATTCAAAGTAGAGCTGTCAAACGGTCACAAAATTTTGGCACACATCAGCGGCAAGCTGAGAATGAATTATATTCGCATCCTGCCCGGAGATAAAGTGACCGTTGAAATGTCGCCTTACGATCTCACGAAGGGCAGAATCACATGGCGTGCCAAGTGATAAGCCCAATGCAAACAAACCTTTAAGGAGGGTATTTCAATGAAAGTAAGACCTTCAGTTAAGCCTATGTGCGACAAATGCAAGGTAATCAAGCGCAAGGGCAAGGTAATGGTTATCTGTGTTGAACCCAAGCACAAGCAAAGACAGGGTTGATAAACCCGTTATTCCAACAAAGAGGAGGAAAAATAATGGCAAGAATCGCTGGTGTAGACCTGCCGAAGGAAAAGCGAGTAGAAATTGGTCTGACCTATGTATACGGCATCGGCAGAAAGTCTGCAAATGATATTCTGGCAAAGGCTGGCGTAAATCCTGACACACGTGTTAAGGATCTGACCGACGACGAGGAAGCAAAGATCCGTGACGTTATCGATCATGATGGTTATCTTGTGGAAGGCGACCTGAGAAGAAAGGTTGCTCTTGATATCAAGCGTCTGGTTGAAATCAACTGCTTCCGTGGCACACGTCACCGCAAGGGTCTTCCCTGCCGTGGGCAGAGAACAAAGACCAATGCGAGAACACGCAAGGGTCCTAAGAAGACTATCGCAAACAAGAAGAAGTAATAGAAAGGCGGTAATTAAATGGCAGCAGCTAAAGGCGCAAAGCAGGTAGTTCGCAGACGTCGTGAACGCAAGAACATCGAAAACGGCGCAGCTCATATCCAGTCTACATTTAACAATACAATCGTTACTATAAGCGACCTTCAGGGCAACGTGCTCTCATGGGCAAGCGCAGGTGAGCTTGGCTTCAGAGGCTCAAGAAAGTCCACCCCGTTTGCGGCACAGTCCGCAGCAGACGTTGCGGCAAAGGCAGCTATGGAGCATGGCTTGAAAACGGTTGAGGTTTTCGTAAAGGGTCCCGGAGCAGGGCGTGAGGCGGCAATAAGAGCGCTTCAGGCAGCGGGACTTGAGGTAAAGCTTATCAAGGATGTAACACCCATCCCCCACAACGGATGCCGTCCTCCTAAGAGAAGACGTGTCTGATAACAAACAACCGAGCTATTCGTTTACTCGGAGTCGGTTCGAGAACCGATACTTTCATTAAATAACGGAGGAAATTTATAATGGCAGTTAATCGTGATCCTATTTTGAAGAAGTGCAGAGCGCTGGACATCAGCCCCGCAGTTCTTGGTTATTCCGAAAACAAGAAGTCCAAGAGAAACCCCGACGGCAACAGACGCAGGAAGGTTTCCGAATATGGCTCACAGCTTAAGGAAAAGCAGAAGCTGAAGTTCGTTTACGGCGTTCTCGAAAAGCAGTTCTATCACTACTATGAGCTTGCGACAAAGGAAGAGGGCATTGCCGGTGAGAACCTCATAAGGCTGCTTGAGTCCCGTCTGGATAACATTGTTTTCAGAATGGGATTGGCTACCACACGTCGTGAGGCTCGTCAGCTTGTTTCTCACGGTCATTTCTGTGTGAACGGCAAGAGAGTTGACATCCCCTCCTACAGAGTTAAGGTCGGCGATGTAATCTCCCTTAGAGAAAAGAGCAAGAAGAGCAAGAAATTTGAGCAGATTGCAGAGGTTGCAGGCGGAAGACTCGCTCCTATGTGGCTCGATGTTGATAAGGAAGCCGCAACAGCAAAGGTAACTCGCGCATTCCAGCGTGACGATCTCGACTTCGAGATTGCCGAGCACTTAATTATCGAGCTGTATTCTAAATAATTGCTTTTTAGCATACAGATATTTAGTGCAGTTATTTTTAATTCATATCCTGCTCGCTCTGTTTACAACGAGAAAACTGTGCCAATACTTTTATGTAAAGGCACAGGCAGAGTATGATTTAAAATTAACAGCGAATACAGCAGCAAGCACAGGATAATTAATAGACAAAACAAGTGGGAGGGTTACCAAATGCTTGAAAAAATCGAGAAGCCTATCATGGAGACCTCAAAGCTGAGGTCGGACGGAACTTATGGAATGTTCGTTTTGGGGCCGCTCCAAAGCGGATATGGAAACACCTTGGGCAATAGCCTGAGAAGGGTGCTACTCTCCTCGTTACCGGGCAACGCCGCTACATCCGTCAGGATAGAGGGCGTTCAGCACGAGTTTTCGACAATCCCCGGCGTTAAGGAGGATGTAACGGAAATCATCCTCAACATAAAAGGACTCAAGGCAAAGTTGTACGGCGAAGCCCCCAAGACGATTCACATCGAGGCGGAGGGCGAGCGTGAGGTAACTGCGAGCGACATCAACAGCGACAGCGAGGTTGAAATTCTCGACCCCGGTATGCACATCGCAACCCTCGGCGCAGGCGCAAAGCTTTGGATGGATATAACGCTTGACAGAGGCAAGGGCTATGTTTCTGCGGAGCAGAATAAGGCTCTTCTCCAGAGCGCAATCGGCGTTATTCCGATTGACAGCATTTACACACCTGTCCTTAAATGTAATTATACAGTGGAAAATACCCGTGTCGGTCACAGAACAGATTATGAGAAGCTTATAATCGAAATCTGGACAAACGGTATTATGTCCGCAAAAGAGGCTGTATCCCTTGCAGCCAAGATACTCATCGAGAATTTGCAGAACTTTGCGGAGCTTTCCGACGAAACCAATACGCAGGAGCTTATGGAAACGAAGGAAGAAAGCCGCAAGGATAAGGTCCTTGAGATGACGATAGAAGAGCTTGAGCTTTCCGTTCGTTCCTTCAACTGCCTCAAGAGGGCAGGCATAAATACCGTAGAGGATCTTGTAAACAAGTCGCCTGAGGATATGATGAAGGTCAGAAACCTCGGTAAGAAATCCTTTGACGAGGTTCAGGCTAAGCTGCGCTCCCTCGGCTGCGACTTAACACCTTCCGATGAATCCAATTAAGCGGCGGCATTGTGAGAGCCTTGTCTGAAAGCCGATTTTTCGGCGGACGCAGGGCTTTGGATGCTAAAGCTTAAACAAATTCCTAAGGCAATGCCAAATAAAGATTGTACACCCTCCCCATCTGTTGGTTGGAATCATGCACGTCGTGTTTGTGCCTTCTTGGGAAGCTGCAGCAAACATCGTGTTTGTGGGAGATGGAGTACAAGGCGCAAAATGCGGTCTTTGTGCGGTGTTGTGCTGATTGAAAGGAGAATGAAAAATGCCAGGTACAAGAAAGCTGGGCAGACCCAGCGACCATAGAAAAGCAATGCTCAGAGGCATGGTTACATTCCTGCTTGAGAACGGAAAAATCGAAACCACCGTGACCCGTGCGAAGGAGGTTCGCGCGGAGGCAGAGAAGATGATTACCCTCGGCAAGGCAAATACGCTTCACACCAAGCGTCAGGTTTATTCATACGTAACCAAGGAGGATGTCGCAAAGAAGGTATTCGACGAAATCGCTCCGAAGTATGCGGAACAGAACGGCGGCTATACGAGGATCTATAAGATAGGACCTCGCCGCGGCGATGCCGCAGAGATGGCTATAATCGAGCTGGTTTAATCTCTTTCAGCAAGAAGTCCCCTGCTTCTAAAGCGGCGGGATGAATTGCCAAAGAAAAGCTAACGGCAGCGGTGGGCGGAGAAAAATCGGTATCCCCCGCTGACACGAGGACAATCCACATCTATGTGTGCATGTCGCACTCTGTTAAATTACCGAGCGTGGATTGAAACAATCCATCCGTGCGCCCTATGTGAATATATCCCTCTTCTGTTTACGAAGAGGGATTTTTCGCCGATTAACCGCAGGAAAGCCGAACGCCGACGCCTTCGCTATTAGGAGACCGGAACGCAGGCTAAAATGCGGTTCGCCTAGAAAAGTAAAAGTTAATGCTTGAATTAAGTAAATTAAGGCGAAATAACTGATATAATGCACAAAAAGTTAATGTTTTTATTATGTGTTTTGAATATTGAAAACGGCACGGAAATAAGTTATAATAATATGGACAACAGTATTGCGGGCAGCTGTGTGCTTCCGCAGAAAATACCAATGGAGGTAAACAATGAAAAAGTTTAAGGCTATTGCATCTGCTGTTATGGCAGCGGTGTTGGCGCTGACAATGACAGCCTGCGACGAATCTGTACCTACCGGAAGCGATGGCGGAACAGCTCCCACAGGGTCTGAAAGCGCATCAACTTCTGCAACCACAACGACATTCGCAGAGAACGAGGGCGTAAATAACGCCGTAAGCGAAATCACCGATCAGGTTGATAACCCCGACCTTGAGGTAACAAAGCGTATCAAGTGGATGGCTTGGTGGGCAATCGACGAAACAACGGCGGCGGCTATTCTGTTCAAGAATGTATACGGCATTCCCGAAACGGGCGACGACGCTGCAAGCGAGGGTCAGATTTTCGAGAACATCAACGTTGCGTATGCAGACAGATATACAAGTCTTGCTGCCGCTATCGCTGCGGATAATTCTCCCGACCTGTTCCCGTTCGAGGTTCTTGACTTCCCCTACGGCGTCCTTCAGGGCAGATATCAGCCTATCGACGAGATAGTTGACGTTAATTCCGCAAAGTGGGAGAACGCAAAGGATCTGATGGATCAGTTCGTGCTTAACGGAAGATACTACTGCGCATTCTATGAGATTTCTATGAACAACCTTATGTACTATCGCAAGAGCATGATCGATGAAATCGGCGCAGACGATCCCAGAACGCTGTTCGAGAACGGCGAGTGGACATGGGATACGTTCCTTGAAATTTCCCGTAAGTGGCAGGCCTCCGGCGATGACAGATACTGCATCGACGGCTATAACCCCGAGAACGACTTCGTTCTTTCCACGGGTACTCCTATGATAGGAATTGTTGACGGTGTTGTTGTAAATAACCTTTACGACCCCACCATCGAGCGTGTTGAAAACAATATGCTGAAGGTTCTCCAGCAGGAAAACCTGCGTTACCCCAGACATGAGCTGAACGGCTGGAACGTAAACCCGAAGGCTTGGGCTGACGGTCAGATTCTGTTCTATGCAGACGGCGGCACATGGGTATACGAAAGCACTCTGTCGAAGTATGAGCTGAAGAACGGCTGGGCTTCCGATGAAATTCAGGTTGTTCCCTTCCCGAAGGACCCTGAAGCAGACGCTCACTACGTAACCATGAAGCAGGATTCCCTTATGTGGGTTAAGGGCTCTAAGAACGAAGCGGGCGTTCAGGCTTGGATTGACTGCTGCGTAACGGCGGCACAGGATCCCGGCGTTAAGGAAGCGTCCATCGAGCAGGCGATTGAGAACTACGGCTGGAACAGAGATAACCTCGAATTTATCTACTCTCTGACCGCACTCGACGGCTCTAGCCCCGTAACTCCTATCGTTGACTTCAAGGGCGGTCTTGGTACGGTATCTGACGGCTCCGGCTGTGAGAATCCTATCCAGTCCCTGACCAACCTCGTATATCTGACCGGCGAGTCTTATGTACAGCTCCGTGAAACACATAACCCCGCTATTCAGGCAGCTATCGACGAAATCAATACTAAGATAGGCGCATAAAAGCCTTTACGGTTAGAAGCGGCGATTCGCCGCAGCACAGGACGGCGTGAATCCAGTTCGCACGGCGATTCGTGCGGCAACGGAAAGCTTCTGTTCAGTGTTATCCGATTTAGAAGCGGCGATTCGCCGCAGCACAGGACGGCGTGAATCCAGTTCGCACGGCGATTCGTGCGGCAACGGAAAGCTTCTGTTCAGTGTTATCCGATTTAGAAGCGGCACTTTGCCGCATACCCCTCCCAAAAATAGGAGGGGTATTTTTTCTGCCGCATTTTTTCAAATAAATTTTTTCAGATTTTCACATTATCTCGTATATATAGGTTGAATTGTGGAGTAAAATATGATATAATTAAGCTGTATATTTATGTATCGATTCGGTAGTTCTTTGTGTGGAAATGCAAGCGCAGTCTGCGCCGAAAACGAAAGGATAAACAAATGTCAAGATTTGAAGGGAAGCTCTGCCCCATATGCAGAGCACCGTTTAGCGAAAAAGCGGATGTCGTTGTCTGCCCGATATGCGGCACGCCGCACCACAGAAACTGCTATTTATCGAGGATGAAGTGCGGCGTGGAGGAATACCACGCACAGGGCTTCGTGTGGGACGGGTATCTCCCCGACCAAGAGCCCTCCGAGCAGCAGAGCGAGCCGCCTGCCGCCGACCCGCATCACGCAGAGTATCCGCAGGGAGTAATGCACACAAGCGAGCCCGACGCACAGCCTCAGCAGTTCGAGTCGATGGAGGAAATGTACAACAGCTTTTTCAAGACCTTTTCGGACGAAACAAGCGGAGAGGACGGCGTGAGCATGAGAGAGCTTACCGCTTACGCAGCCACATCCTCCATGCATTACGGGCGTGCGTTCGGTATGTTCAGGGGCGGACGACGAAAGGTGTTTGTGAACGTCTGCTCGGGGCTTTTTGCGCCCGTGTTCCAGTTCTATCGCAAGATGGACGTGTTCGGTATCGCCGTGATGGCGGTTATGATTCTTACGTCGCTGCCTACGCTGCTGGTGTATTCGGGAATTGTTTCGGTGGAAACGATTCAGTCCTCTACGGCGTACACGGCTTTGTATTCGCTGTGCAATTACGCAAGCTTTATATTGACGGTTCTGCTGTGCCTGTTCGGGGATTACATCTACTACCGCCACGCCGTAAAGCGTATAAAGCGGATACGAGAGGGCTTCGGCGGGGACAGGACAGAGGAATATTACGCCGCCCTCGCCGAAAGCGGAAAGCCGTCATGGCTAAGGGCGATAATCGGATTTCTTATAATGACGCTTGCGGTAGCGTGTATTGCGGTAATTCCTACGCTTGTCACAAGGACGAGCGTTTAGGCGATAAAGCAGGTAAGGGCTTGAGCCGCAGGGTGCGGCTAAGGGGAAAAATACAAGGACAGCGTCCGTGAGGAGAATGGTGCGGCGCTGCCATAGATTAAGGAAGGTTAAAACGACAATGAAGCTTATCATTCAGATTCCGTGCTACAACGAGGAGCAGACGCTTGACGTAACCATTCATGACCTGCCACGGCATATTGACGGTATAGACGAAATCGAATACCTCATAATAAACGACGGCAGCACGGATAACACCGTAGAACGGGCAAAGGAACTTGGGGTACACCACATCGTAAGCTTTACCCACAACAGGGGGCTTGCCAAGGGCTTTATGGCGGGGATAGACGCATGCCTCCGCCTTGGTGCGGACATCATCGTCAACACCGATGCCGACAACCAATACGCCGGCGCAGACATCGAGAAGCTTGTAACGCCGCTGCTTGAGGGGAAAGCGACTATGGTCATCGGCAACCGCCGCACGGACACGATAGAGCATTTCTCTCCGCTTAAGAAGAAGCTTCAGAAGCTCGGGAGCAGTGTCGTCCGCAAGGCGAGCGGTACGGATGTTACCGATACGACAAGCGGCTTTAGAAGCTATACCCGTGAAGCGGCGATGAGGCTTAACGTGCTTTCGGACTACACTTATACCCTCGAAACAATAATCACGGCGGGAGCGGATAAAACAAGGATAATGTCCGTTGACATCAACACTAATCCGGAGCTTCGGAAAAGCCGCCTTTTCAAATCCATGTGGGGCTATATCAAGCGTTCCGGCGGGACGATTATCCGCAACTATGTCATGAGAAAGCCGCTAAAAACCTTTCTTTCGATTGCGGCGGTGTTTGTTGCTGCGGCACTTGTGCTTGGCGTAAGGTTTATTGTTTACCTTTGCCTTGGGGACGGCGGAGGACATATCCAGTCCCTTGTGCTTATGGCGGTGCTTGCTATTGTTGGGATAGAGATAGGCATTTTCGGGCTTGTCGCCGATGCCATATCGGGCTGCCGCAGGGTCATGGACGAGGCGCTTTATCATATAAAGCGGGTAGAATACAACAACACCAATTCCAATTACAGCAACTATAACTGCTGCAGCTATTCAAAAGAGGAAGTCAAAAAATAATGAAACGAGCCTTTGAGCGTTTTTATGCCTCCTTCGGCGACAGGGGTATTATGTTTATCATGTTCGCCGTGTCGGTGGTATTCCATGCGATTCTAACCATGGACATGGAGCTTCCCGCAGTAAGCCCCGACGAGTTCGGCGTGGCGAGCATCGCCGCCTTTTACAGCGGGCACGACTGGTCTGGGCTTATGTCGCAGATCGGATACTACTACGGCTATGTGCAGGCGATTTTGTATGCGCCGCTGTTTACGCTGTTCAGAAATCCGTATGCGCTGTACAAGGCTATGCTTGTAATGAACGGCGTTATCGTAAGCCTTATCCCGCTTATCGCATATAACATCGCTTCTAAGCTTGGGATAGAAAGGGTCTGGCAGAAGATAATTATTTCGGGCTGCTGCGGGCTTTATATCACATATGTTGCGCATTCAAAGTTCATATGGAACGAGGCAATATGCAGCCTTATGCCGTGGCTTCTGATATGGTGCGTGCTTCAGGCGTGGCAGAGGCAGACCCCCGCATCACGGTTTTCCATGTCGGTGCTTACGGGGTTCATGTGCGCGGTAGCATACGCCGCACATTCACGGCTTATTGCGGTGGTTATTGCGCTTGTACTTACGGTTGTTATAGCAAGAGTTTTTTTCAAGGAGAAAACGCTTAACCTCTCCGCATTTTTCCTTACGCTTATCGTATCGTTTGCGGTGGAGAGCCTTGCAAAGAACATCATACAAACGGAGGTCTGGAAGGGAAACGCCTCGGGGAACACGCTTGACGAGGAGCTTTCAAGGCTCGGCGGGCTGTTTGAAAGCGGCGGTCTGTCAAGATTGTTCAGCGTTATTTTCGGGCACATCTATACCTTCTTTACCTCAACGGTTGGGATAGGTGCGTTAGCACTTGCCGTTTTCGCCGTGCTTATCTATCAATGGATAAAGGAAGGCATAAAGAATAAGGAAACGGTGCTTGAGGACGGGACAAGGGTATATGAGCCTGTAAAGCACAAATACGGCCTTCGGCTCACCGTTTTTGCGATATACGCATTTCTTGCCGTGGGCGGATCAATGCTTCTTTCGGCACTGTTCAAGTTTAATTCGGATAAAATATCCACCATCGCCGACCTTACCATCTTCGGCAGATATACCGACAACACTGCGCCGCTGGCGGTGTTCCTGGTTATTGCGTATATGTTCCTTTACGGGATTAACCTCAAAAACGTTCTCAGCGGTGCGGGGATATATGCGTATAGCTGCCTTTGCTTCGGCATTTGCGCATATCCGTTTGTGAAGGACGCAGTGAGCTATCGTGAGTCGCCGATACTCGGTCTTTTGCCGTGGAGAATCGGCGAGGACTGCACCGAACCGCTTACGGGGCAGAGCTTCGTCATAATGTCCTCGTGCGTGTTTGTGCTGTTTGCGCTGATGACGGTTGTGACAGCCTGCTCAAGAAAGAACGCCGTCAAGGCAATATCCGTAATGATGTGCGGCGTGTTTATATACACGACGGCATTTGCCGCCGCCGTATATCTCCCCATGCGTGCGGAGGAGAACGCAGAGAAGTCCGCTCCCGCCGTGGCGGTGTCGGACAAGCTTTACAACGACCCGCAGTCGCCGCTTATCGTTGTGTACCAAGGAAGCTCAAGACTGGCGGGGCTTATACAGTTCCTTAACCCCGAAATCAAGGTTACGATAATCCGAAAGGCGCAGAATGTCCCCGAATCCTGCCTGCTTATTGCGGAAAACGGCGTACAGGCTCCGTTTGAGGGCGGAAGCTATGACGTGGTTGCAAAGACGGATGACTATACGATATATGCCTACGGAGAAGCGGCAAGGGATTTCATCCGATATAAGGAAGGCTCTTCGCAGGCGGCAGTCGGATGACGGCAGGACTGCACGAAAAAGCCCTTTGCGATGTAGTCCAAAAAATGGAGGAAAATATGAGCGAGCTTACAGATAAACCGCAGGAGTCTGCGGTCTGCGGGGCGGATAAAGCGCCCGCCCTTGTAAAATCCGATTGGGTTATCATGCTGTGCCTGTATCTTGGCACGCTGACCATCCATGTGCTTATGACGCTTTGCACAACGATATTTAATCTTACGCCGGACGAGTACAGTGTTACCGCAGTGGCGGCGTATGCAAACGGCTATGATTGGCAGTCAACGGTGTCGACGGGCGGGTATTACGGCTATTTCCAGAGCATATTCTATATCCCCGTATTCTGGATGACGGACGACCCTTATATGCGCTATCGCATAATGCTGTGGATAAACGGCGCTCTTATGAGCTTTGCGCCGACCATCGTGTATTATCTTTCGAGAAAAACGTTCGGCGTAAAAAGGGGAGCGTCTACGGCGTTTTCGCTTGTGTGCGGGCTTTACCCATGCTATATGCTTCTGACAAAGTACACATGGAACGAAACGATGTGCAATCTCCTTCCGTGGGTGTTTGTGCTTATCATGTATAAGTCCCTCGACAGCAAAACCACGCTTACCAAGCAGATTTTCTCGGTTCTCGGCGGGCTTACGCTTATTGCGGCATATGCAACGCACGGGCGAATGCTTGCGCTTCTGGCGGCGGGAATTGCGCTTGAGGTTATAGTGTTCTTTTCGATGAAGAAAAAGCGGATATTCTGCTTCACGGGCTTTTTCGGCAGCATTGCCGTGGGGCTTGTCGCCGATAAATGTATAAAGAATCTGGTTCAGAGTGCATTGTGGAAGGTTGACGAGGGGCAGACCCCGACAAATACCATCGAGAAAATGTTTACCCGCATTTTCAGCACAGGGGACGGCGGAATCGGCTTGAGCGACGGCGTTTCGCTCGAACGCTTCGCACAGACGCTTGTGGGGCATTTGTTTTACTTTATCTCATCCACATGGGGCTTCGGTGCGATATGCGTGGTGGCGGTCATTACGGCGATAGTCCTGTATTACAGGCGCAGAGGATCATCCCCTGTCATGGATGGGGACGGCAGACCTAACCCGAAAAAGGGTCCGTATATTGACGACAGCTCGGCGGTATTCATGTGGTTTACGCTGCTTGTGATGGGGGCGATATTTGTCGTAAGCGTTGCGTTCAAGGCGACATCGAGCCTTTTCGAGGAGCGCATGGATACGGTCATGTACGGACGATATACGGAGGTAATGTATCCGATTGCGATATTTGCGGGGCTATTGCTTCTGTACAAAAACAGAGTAGGGCTTGGGCAAAGCTTCGGTGCGCTTATTTTCGCCTCAGCCGTAAACCTGCTTACCATGCTTTGCGTAGTGCCGGTGGTTCTCGGCGGCGAGCGCTTCGTAAGCGCCATGATACTGGGGCTTGCGCCGCTGAGATACGGAGAGGGGATAAAGGATCTTTTTACGCAGGAGAGCTTTGTAAAAATCATCGCCACGACGATGATAATGCTTTTCGTGTGGGTGATAATAAAGCTTATACGGCAAAACGACAGGACGATACATTGGTTCTATACCATACCCTTGGCGGGACTTCTTTTGTATACGAACGTATATGATTACGTCAATTACACCATCCCGCAGAGCAAAAACGCCATAAGCGGCGCAAATTACATGAGCGAGGCAATAGATCTGCTTGACGGGGAGTTTGATTCGGTGGTATGCTTAAATATTGCAAGGGAGCGTTATGTAAAGGCGCAGTTCCTGTACCCTGACCTCGATATTACAATCGTCAGCAGCTATACCAAGCTAAAAAATCTTGACGAGCCTGCCGATATAATACTTGCGGGCAAGGAGGAGAACCTTAACCTCTGGCTTGACGACGTGTACCTTATCGGAAGCATAAACAACACCGTTCAGGTCTACGCAGGAACGCAGGAGGCTGTCGAGTGGGCGGAGGAAAAGGGCTTGAAGGTGTCCGAAAACGGGATTATATCCTACTCGGCGGCGGAAATCCCAACAACAACTCATGCCGTAAGGGTAGGGGTTGACGAGAGCGCAGACGAAAATTATGAAGCGGACGAGTCGGACGGCGCATCCGTTGTTCTCCCGAACGGTGCGGCGGTTTATACCAACTACACCACGATAAGCAAGAGCGGGGAGTATTACTTCACGGTTTACGGCGAGGGCGTAGGTAGCGGTAAAATAACCCTTACCTCCGACAAGGGCAGCAATACGCTGGATTATGAAATTGTCGAGCAGTCGGACAATGTGCTTCAGATAAAGGCGACATTCGCCAAAAAGGCGGAGAACGTCCGCTTTAAGCTTTCAAATACAGGCTCTGAGCCGATTACCGTGACGAGGCTTACCATTGACGACGATGCGGCTGACGACAGTGCGGCGGGCTGATGAAGCCGCAGAAGGGAATAATCCATGCCGATATTGAAAAGGGCGAACAGGAGGCTCAACCCCACAAGAACGCTTGTGGTTGGTTTTCTTATTATCGTGGCGGCAGGGACGCTGCTTCTGAGTCTGCCGATTTCGTCAAAGTCGTTTGAATTTACGCCGATATTGGACTGCCTTTTCACCGCCGCATCCGCCACCTGCGTTACGGGTCTTGTGGTATTTGATACGTTCACGCATTGGTCGATTTTCGGGCAGGTTGTTATCGCTCTGCTTATTCAGGTGGGCGGTCTGGGATTCGTGACAATTATCACGTTCTTTAACGTTGCCGCTGGAAAAAAGCTCGGCTATCACACGCTTAAAAACGCCGTAGGGGATATGTCGGAAAACAGCTTTGCGGGCGGGCGCAGCATTCTTGTAAGCACGATGAAGTACTCGCTTATCTTCGAGCTTTGCGGCGCATTGATACTGGCGACGGTTTTCATTCCCGAATACGGCGCTTACGGCGTATGGATAAGCGTTTTCATGAGCATAACGGCGTTCTGCAATGCAGGGTTCGACCTTATGGGCATTGACGAGCCGTTTTCAAGCCTTGTCGGGTTTCAGGACAATCCCGTGGTTCTTATCACAATATCTGCGCTGATTATCATAGGCGGGCTTGGGTTCATCGTCTGGGAGAACTTCCTCAATATAAGGTCGTCAAGGAAGCTTAGCGTCCACACAAAGGCGGTGCTTATAATGACGGGTGCGCTTGTAGTCGGGGGGGCGCTCTTCTACCTGTTTTCGGAATGGAGCAATCCCGAAACGCTCGGAACGATGAGCTTTGGAGAGAAGCTTCTTAATTCGTTTTTCTCGTCGGTGACGGCGAGGACGGCGGGGTATAACTCCATCCCGACAGACGGTATGTCGGAGTTTTCGCTGCTTGGGACAATATTCCTTATGTTTGTCGGGGCTGCGCCCGCATCAACGGGCGGCGGAATCAAGGTTACAACGCTTCTGGTGCTTATTATGACGGTTGTTTCATACATAAGAAACAAGAACGATGTGGAGATACTGGGGCAAAGATAGATAAGCTTACCGTTTACCGCACGCTGGTTATTTCCGTGCTGTCGATGGCGGCGGTGTCGATTTGCTTTGTGGTGCTTTATTTTTCAATGCCCGAGGAGGCAATGGCGGGCGGCGGTGCGCTGCAGTGTCTGTTCGAGGCGGTATCGGCGTTTTCTACGACAGGGATAAGCAGCGGTGCTACGGCGCTTGCGGGAACGGCGGGGAGAGCCGTGCTTATCGTAACGATGTTTATCGGCAGGGTAGGACCTGTTTCCGTGGTGCTGTCACTGGTGATGAGCGGCACAAAGAGAAAGAATATCGTTATGCCCGACGGACATATTCTTATCGGATAAAGTGCTTTGAGGGCGTTTTTTGAGGCTCTTTTGGCAATTACTTATGAGGGGGAGCATCCTGATGGAAACTTTTAACTTAGGCAAAATCAAGATGTACGTATCGGACGACCATCGATTCGGTACGGACGCATTTCTTCTTGCGTATTATGCGGGGGTACGACCCGACAGCGTTGTGTGCGATCTTTGTACGGGCTGCGGGATAATACCGCTTATATTCTGCAAGAACGTCAAGCCGCATCTTATCTATGCGGTGGACATCCAGCAGGAGGCGATAGACCTCCTTCAAAAAACCGTTGAGGAGAATGATCTCCGCAACATTGTCCAGCCTATCCTTGCAGACCTTCGTGATATGCCGCAGACCACGCTTGCGTATGAAACGGTGGATATTGTCACGGCAAATCCGCCGTATATGACAAGCGGTTCGGGCTTCGAGAAGATGTCACGGCCGCAGGCTATCGCCCGTCATGAGCTTATGTGTACGGTGGACGATGTCTGTCGGGCGGCGGGAAGGCTTCTTAAGTACGGCGGCTCGCTTAAGATGTGCCATCGCCCCGAACGGCTTGCGGACGTGGTTTGCTCGATGAGAGAGAACAGGATTGAGCCAAAGTCGATAACGTTTGTATATAACAGCATTCTCGACAAGCCGTGGCTGTTCCTTATTTCAGGAAAGAAGGGCGGAAAGTCGGGCATGATTGTCGAGAAGCCCATGATTCTGCGCAATGACGACAAATCCTACACGGAGGAGTATTCACGGCTGTATGAGTGATTTTGGAAGACTGTCGGTGGTGGGAACGCCGATAGGAAACCTCTCGGATTTTAGTCCGAGGGGCATAGAAGCTCTTGAACGGGCAGACTACGTGGCGGCGGAGGATACGAGGGTATCGCTTCGGCTTCTGACCCATTTCGGCATAAGAAAGCCCATGCTTAGCTATTTCAAGCCGCACGAGGCGGAAAAGAGCGCACGGATATTGGAGCTTCTTTGCGAGGGCAGCAGTGTTGCGCTTGTAAGCGATGCGGGTATGCCGTGTATCTCCGACCCGGGGGTGTATCTTGTTCAAAGGTGCTATGAGATGGGCATTCCCGTAGAGGTCGTTCCGTGCTGTAATGCGGCGGTGGCGGCGGTGGCAATAAGCGGGATAGACACGGCGAGGTTCGCCTTCGAGGGCTTTCTTCCCGTAAACAAGCGGGAGCGCACCGAGCGGCTGAACCAGATAAAGACGCTTCCGCATACGCTTGTGTTCTACGAAGCGCCGCACAAGCTCAGACAGACGCTCTGCGACATGGAGGCAGCCCTTGGCGGGGAGCGAGCCTGCGCCCTATGCCGTGAGCTTACAAAGCTTCACGAGGAGGTTATCCGAGGGACGCTTTGCGAGATGGCGCATTATTACGACACCGCCGAGCCGAGAGGAGAATACGTCGTCGTCATCGAGGGAGCGGCGGACACGCCGCCCGAAGGCATGACCCTTGAGCAGGCGGAAGGGCTTGCCCGTCAGCTTGTCGAGGGCGGCGAGAAGCTGTCCGAAGCCTGTCGGCAGGCAGCGAATGCGGCGGGGGTATCCCGTCGTGAGCTTTACAAAAGATTAAGCGAGTCTAAGGAGGAATTATCATGAAAAAAATAGAAAAAAGAGTAGGCCCTGTGGCAAAGACGATTATCCCGATAATCGGGGCGGTTATCGTTGTTGCGGCGGCGGTTGCGTATATCTGTGCGAAGATTGCGGACGAGATGCGCTATAACGAAAAATGGAAGGACTATGACGAGTGCGGCTGGCATTGACGGACGGATATGAGGAGGGCTTAAGGTATCTTTCCTCCTTTTCCAAGCAGGGTGCGCCGATAAGGGATTTGTCGAGATTTTCCGCTCTTGTCGGGGAGCTTGGCAATCCGCAGGAGGCTCTTCGGTGCGTACATATTGCGGGGACTAACGGAAAGGGCTCTGTTGCGGAGTATATCGCAAGGGGGCTGATGGGCTGCGGCTTCAGGGTCGGAAGGTTCACCTCGCCGTACATAATCGACATTCGAGAGAGGATAACGCTGGACGGCGAATTTATACCGAAGGCGGATTTTCTTCGGCTTTTGAAAGCGGTGGGGGCAGGCGTTGAACGCTGCGCCGATAAGTCGTTTTCCCAATTCGAGCTTCTGACTGCGGCGGCGTTTATGTGGTTCAAGGAGCAAGAGGCTGATTATTGTGTAATCGAGGCGGGCATAGGCGGCGCTCTTGACTGCACAAACGTTATACCCTGTCCAAGAGCGGCGGTAATCACCTCTATCGGACTTGACCATACCGCCGTGCTTGGCAGGACGGAGGCGGAGATAGCCGCAGGAAAGAGCGGCATAATCAAGGGTGGCTTCGCAGTGGCTGCAAACGGAATATCACCGCAGGCGATGGAGGCTATAGAAGCCCGCTGCCAAAGCTCGGGCGCAGCTCTTATTGTGCCGCAGCGGTCGGAATGCGCCGTTTATGAAAGCGGTCTTGGCGGAAGTGTGTTCGCATATAAGGGCGAAACGTACCGCACGGCGATGTGCGGGGAGCATCAGATAAACAATTGCCTTACGGCGATAGAAGCGCTTCGCTGTATCACGGGAGCGGACGGGCGGTATACGCAGGGGATAAAAAAGGGGCTTTCCGAGGCAGTCGTTCCCGCACGGCTGGAGCTGCTGGATATAGAGGGCTATCCTCAGATAATGCTTGACGGCGGTCACAATCCGCAGGCTGCCGCCGCCGCACGCAGCGTGCTTTTGTCGGACGGGCGGCGCAAGGCGGCTCTTATTGGGATGATTGACACAAAGGACTACAAATCGGTGCTTGGGATACTTCTGCCCTGCTTCGAGAGCGTTGTGTTCTGGGACGGGTTTGCGCCGAATGCGGTTGACGCAGAGCTTCTGTGCGGGCTTGCACGGGAGCAGGGGTTAGGCTTCGGCTATTCCCACGAGCTTGACGAGGCGCTCCTCATGGCGGCAGAAATGGCACGGGATATAGACGGGCTTCTCTTTATCGGAGGGTCGCTTTATATGGCGGCGGAAATTCGCAGACGGCTTATGGGGGAAGAGGATGAAAACAATAACGCTCCCTGACGGACGGGAGATTTCATATGAGATTGTCCGAAAGAATATCCGCAGCATCATTTTCCGCATAAAGCAGGACGGCGTGGTGTATGTTTCGGCAAGTCCCCGTGTGACGGAGGGGTACATAGAGGAGCTTCTTTCAAAGCGGGGCGCACATCTTCTCGAATCGGCGGAAAGGCTTCGCCGCCGTGAGGAGCGAAGCGAAATCGGCGCAGACAATGTGAACTGGCTCGGCGGGAGCTATCCGGTGAGGGTGTATTCAAGCTTTAGGGAATGCGCCGCCATAGAGCAGTCGGAGTGCAGGGTATTTACCATGCGCACGGACGATAGGGAGCATATTGCGGAGCTGATACGGCGCATGGTGGCGGAGAGGTTCGCTGCGCTTTGCGGGGAGCTTGACAGGGAGGTTCGTGACGGGCTTGCGGCAGGCGGGCTTACTCCCCCGCCCACAAGGATAACCATAAAGGACATGAGCAGCCGCTGGGGCAGCTGCTCATACAACAGGGGACACATCTCCATAAACATCCGCTTGGCGGCGTATCCGAGGGAAACGGTGCTGTCCGTGCTTTGGCACGAATATGCGCATTATTGGCACCACGACCACTCGGAGCGGTTCTATGCCTTCCTGGAACGCTTCTTCCCCGAATATCGCCGCTGGAACGGTCTTCTTAAAGGATGAGAAACGCCCCTGCGCCAATAAGGTGCAGGGGCGTTTTGTATGTAATTGTCTTAAGATATTGCCTTGGTAACGGCGGCTATTGCGGACTGTGCGGAGAAGAGGGCGCTGTTGCTTTCGGATTTGAAGCTTGAGAAGCTCGCCTCCTGTATGTAGGAATAAACGTCAACCAGCGATTCAAGCTCGTTTGCGGCGGTCTGAAGGCTTGTAAGCGCAGAGGAGTAAGCGGAGGGTGCGCCGGAAAGCATTAGAGTATACGCTTTGGTGCGCATTGCATAGCCTGCGGCGTTGGCGTAGGTTTTTGTAACGGAGGACTTGGAAAGCTCGGTGACAATGCCGTTGGCGGTGAAGCCGCTGGTTCCGAGGTCGGTAAGCTTGGTCTGGAGCGTTGTAAGGGTGCTTACGGCATTGTTTGCGGCGGTTACGGCGTCGCTCATTGCCGCAATATAGGCGGAGCTGGTATCGCTTGTGGTATAATCATCGGTGATAAGCTTGGTATATTTGAAGCTTGAGCTTACGGCGTTGGTGAAATCGTTGAGGTAGGCGGCGCAGCTTGTTTCATACTTGCTTGCGCTGTCGGAGGGAGATTTCACATAGCTGTAGAAAGCGGCGTACTTCTTTTGCAGGGATTCGAGGGCAGTATAGGCTGACTTAAGCTCGGAGTTTGTCGGCTCGGCGGCAGCGACAGCGGAATCCACGCTGCTCTTGCCGCTGTCGAGAAGGCTTAGCATATTCTTGGCAAAATCCTTGCCGTAATAAACCTGACGGGCGGTATCTGCACTTCCGGCGGCATTGTCGATGGCGTAAATGACGTTCTGTGCAAACATATCGAGCTTGCCGACCTCGCCTGCGATAACCGCAACGGCATCCATTATCGCCTCTCTGTCCTTTTCAAGGGAGGTTACCTTTGCGCTAGGCTTCGATACGGCGGCGGCAGTCGTGGATGACTTCGTCGTCGTGGTAGAGGCTGCGACGGTCTGTGCGGCGGTGTTTGCGGCGGAGGTGCTTGTCTTGGTGGAAACGAAGGCGTCTGCGCCCGGCGTTGTGTGCGCTGCGGTGCGGTAGGAGGTAGAGGACGCCGCCGTTACCTCGCCGCTTTCGGTATCGGGCTTTTCGGGGCTTGCGGCATCCTCGGACTGCGCCGTGCCGTCGGCGGTAGCCGCCTCCTCGGTTTGGATGACAATAACATCGCTGTTCCCGCCTATTACGGCGGCAACGGTTTCGGAATCATCGGCTATCTCGGATGCGTTCGTCACAGACGAATCGGACGAAAGGGTCTTGTCGCTTATGGCGGTGCCGCCGTCGGATTGCTTGGTGGTTGCGACAAGAAGAACAATCACGCCGACAACCACGACAGCCGCCGCCGATATAATCGGGATGGTGAATTTCCTGCCCTTTGATTCTCCGCCGCTTCTGCTCGGAGCGCTTCGGGGAGGGATATATGCGCCCTTGTACGGTGCGCCGCAGTTTTTGCACACCTGCTCGGTGTCATACATATCCTGACCGCAGTTGCGGCAATATACGAGATTGCCCCTGTTAAGCTCCTCCTCGGGCTTCGGGTCGTCTGTGACGGTCGGCTGCGGCTCTTCTATGTAGGGAGCGGCTTCGGCGATAACGGGAGGCATTTCCTCAATAAAAGGCAATTCCTCGAAAAAGTCGTCCTCAGGCTCGGACTCCTCCACGGGTGCAGACACCTCTTCCACGGGCTTGGAGATTTCCTCCGCAGGTGCGGGTGCTTCAGCCGCAGGCTCGGGCACATCAGCCGCAGGTTCGGGAATTTCCTCCGCAGGCTCGGAGAAGCTTGGCTCAGGCTCAGGGATTTCCTCTGCCACAGGCTCGGACACCTCGTTCACGGGTGCGGGCTGTACCATAGTCTCATCCGCAGCTGTTCCCTCGATTTCGTTATTTATAAAGGCATACGGGTCTAAGGAAACGTCCTCGGCAGGATTTTCGTCCATAGATGCGCCCTCGATAACGGGAAGATTCCCGTCCGTTATGCCAACGCCGTCGTTTACGTCCGCTTCCATAGAGAAGTCGGCAACCTCTCTTGTCTGCCCCTGCTTCGGCTCTTGCTGGCGGATGATTTCAGGCTCTTGACGAGAGGGAGCGTTTATTGTCGGCATATCGGAGGTTGATGCGCCGAAGCTTGCAAGCTGGCGGGTGAGGGCTTCTATCTCGTTATCGCCGCTTTCCTCGGGAGCAGTGTCGGAGGGGATGCTCTCCCCTATGCCCGCATCAAGACCGCCGTCAATGCCGCCGTAGCCGTTCATAAAGCTGTTAATCTGGTTTATGTCCTCGTCCGACATATTTCCGAAGTCGCCGCCCAGAGAGTTGTCGGGGCTTTCGTTCCACAGGGGCACGCCCGAGGACGGGGCAGCGCCCTGCTCGCTTCTCCCGAGGGGAACGCCGCATTTTTCGCAGAACGAGTCGGAGCTTTGCATATGCATACCGCAGTTAGGGCAGAACACAAGCGAGCCGCCCTCGCTGTTTATCGGTTCAACGGCAGGAACACCGCCCGCCGTATCCTGTTCGGCGGGGAGCGACGTATCCTCCTCGGATATTTCGGGCGGAACGGGCGTTCCGCATTCCATGCAAAATTGATAGCCCCTAATCAGCCTTTTGCCGCAGTTTTCACAATACATTATACCATTTCCTCTCTGCATGATGACTACCCCTTTAAGCCCGTCCGAAGAAAACCGTTTTCGGATACCTTTGAGCGACTTTGCACAGGGTTTATTTCGTAAGACATTGCCCCATGTTTAATTATACAATCTTAAGGTGTTAATGTCAATTGTTTTCGTGAAAATTGTGCAAACGATGAAACCGAGAGAAAATTTTTGTGCATTATTTCCCCTCAGAATATGGAAAGCACATTCATTGTCGGGCAGTCGGCTTCAGATTGCGGAGAAATAAAGTCCCGCAAAAATACCCGCAACAATTGCCATAACCGCAACCGCCGCAAGGCAGAGGGCGATGTGCCCAAAGGTGTAGTATTTGCGGTCATCGGCGGGCTGTCCGAGATTGGGCGAGGCTTGAACGGACGGGTCGGCAGCTGCCGCCTGAAGCGGAGCGGAGGAGGCGGTATCGGCGGGAGCGGGACTGTCGAGGGTGTCCGTGCCGTTAAGGGTGTCGGGAGCGGAGCTGTCAGGCGAATCGCTTTCGCCGTAGGAGAAGCCCGCCGACGGTATATCGGACGGGGTCAGAACGGTGCCTTCGGGAGCGGACTCAGGGGCTTGCACCCGTGACAGAGAGCCATCGGGAGCGGCGTAGGCTTGTTCGGAGGGCTGACCCTGTTCGGGCAGCCTTTCTGACGGCGCACCGCAGAACATACAGAATTTTGCATCGGCTAACATAGCCTTACCGCATTTTGAGCAGAACATAATCGAATACCTTGCCTTTCTTTATTGTCGTCTTTAGTCGGAGCGGACAGAAGCCCGCTGCGACAGACCGTTGTTGTTTCTTACATAATCGAACAGGTACTGCTGCGCCACGCCCTCGAAGCCCTTGACGCATTGCGGCAGACCGTCGGGGTAGAGCTGCGCCGTGAGCCGCTTTACCCATACGTCCTTGGGAAAAGCGTCAAGCTTGTGGAACGCAAAAAGCGCAACGCAGTCCGCAACCTTATCGCCGACGCCCACAATCCGCTTGAGCTTTTCACGGGCAGCGTCCAGCGGGAGCGAGTCTATCTCCTCGAAGCATATCTCCCCGCTTGCGACACGGGAAACCGCATCGCAGATGTACCTCGCTCTGAAGCCTGCCCGAAGCGGTGCAAGATCATCGGGCGTAACGCCCGCAAGCCTGTCTGCGGTGGGGAAGGCGTAGGCGTCCTCTCCGATTTTCTCGCCGAAGCCCTCGCAGAGCCTTTCGATAATCCCCGAAATGCGGGGGATATTGTTATTCTGAGAGATGATAAAGCTTATAAGCGTTTCAAACGGCTCCTGCCTTAGAATATGTATGCCGCCGGAGCTTTCGCAGGCCTTTCTGAGGGTGCTGTCGACGGAGAAGAGCTTTACATATGTACCGTAATCGGTATCGAGATCGAAGTACCGCTCCCAAAGGGGGATGTCCTTCTTTGGCGCACCGCTTACGGTGATTTCATCTCCGTGCTGCTCGAGCGAGATTTTCCTCTCCATGGCAACGCCCTCGAAAACGCCGTTTTCGTTCTCCCTCCATCGGAAGCACTGACCGCACAGAAGCGTCTGCCTTATGTCGAAAAAAGGTTTTTTGATGACGAACTTCATTTTTTTACTCAAACCCCTTGATTATTTATCTAAATTATAATACAATGTAAATATAAAATCAAGCCCGTGTATCATTATTTCAGAAAGTTTTCATCTTATGACAACATTGTATGAGGATAAAGAATGATGCGTGGGGGTTACCGTATGGGCTATGTGAAAGGATTATTACGATGAGAGAAAGCATACTTACGATACCGATAAACGAGGTGTTCGAGCCGAGGGAGGGCTGCCCTATCTGTGCGATGAGGAACTCTGTGGAGGAACACATCTGCGAGTATATAATGGGTGCGGCGATGATGGAGCCGGATGTGCGCATCGAAACGAATAGGCTCGGCTTTTGTCATACGCACTTCAACAGCCTTCTTAAGCAGAACAACCGCCTTTCGCTGGGGCTTATGCTTAACACCTATCTCGCAACGCTTCGGGGGCAGGTGTTCGAGAAGAAGAGCCTTTTCTTTACAAAGGGCGCAAAGGCAAAGAAGGCAAGCGAGATAGAGGAAACCTGCTTCGTGTGCAGCAAGGTTGACTGGGGCGTTGACCATATGCTTGAAACGGTTTTCACCATGTTCAGGGAGGATGCGGCGTTCCGTAAGCTTTATTCGGAGCAGGAGTATGTCTGCGTCCCGCATTACAACCTCCTTATGTCGAATGTTATGACCAAAATGCCAAAGAACGACAGGGGCGCATTCGTCGAGGCGACAGACAAGCTCGTAGAGAATTATATAAAGCAGCTTAACGCCGATGTGGGCGAGTTCTGCGACAGCTTTGATTATCGCAATGCGGGGAAGCTGCATAACCCCGATATGGAGCACGTTCGCAACTCCATAGAGCGTGCGGTGGAGTTCATCACCTCACGTAAGCCGGATGTGAAGTGAGGTAAGGCGGTATGGATATTCTGGCAATAGAAAGCTCCTGCGACGAAACTGCGGCGGCGGTCGTGCGGGACGGAAGGGAAATAATTTCGTCCGTTGTGGCGACACAGATAGAGGAGCATAAGCTCTACGGCGGCGTTGTCCCCGAAATTGCCTCCCGAAGACATTGCGAGAGCATAACGGGCGTTGTGAACGAGGCGCTCGAAAGGGCGGGCACGACGGCCGAGGGAATAGATGCCGTTGCGGTGACGTTTGCGCCGGGGCTTATCGGTGCGCTTCTCGTGGGGGTAAACTTCGCGAAGGGTCT
>X287_Common_Brushtail__coassemble_42_pt1 | contig 24841 bp, 15 predicted proteins | sample X287_Common_Brushtail__metabat2_high_PE_016 | metagenome-assembled genome bin X287_Common_Brushtail | reverse complement strand
GATTACAACGAATCAAGAAAGGTGGTGCGTTGATATGGGAGGACGTGGAACTTATTCAACGGGACAGTTGCCAAAGTACAGTTATGTATCCATCGGAAAAATCGGTGACATAAAGATTATTCGACCACTCGATGATGGAAGGTCATGGAAACTGCCAGAGGAATCTCACACAGCTAGAACAGGATATGTTCTTTTAGATAAAAAAGGCGTATTCCGTCAATATCGTGAGTATAACGAAAATCATAAAGTTGTTTTTGAAATCGGCTATCATTCCGAACCTACTATTAAGAAAGGAAAAATACTTCATGTTCACATTCACTCAATTCCCGGAGTTGACGGACACACAAGTGCCCAAAAATTTGAGATTCATCCAGGACATCCGATTTATGAGAAATATAAGCACTTATTTGTGGGGGTGAATTAAATGAAGGGGAACACGTTAGCCGAATTTATGGACGACCTATTTGCTTGCGGCGGGCCAGAAAAGGAATTTACATTTTGCCAAAAGAGATATTTCCTTGAAACAGCTCTGCATGAGGATACCAATCTGATTGAACTACATGTGTTTGAGATTGGTGATTTAAATGATATTGTTTTCTCTTGCGCCTGTAAAACATTGCGTGAATGCGTTGAGCAGTTTGAGTCGGCAAAAATATTCGACGGCAAGACCATCTATGAAGCCGAAGGTGAGATTGAGGTCTTGTACGGTTAAATTCAAGCACAGCTTTAACAAGGGCGAAAGTTGCCCCCAGTGCCAAAATTGCGAAGCAATTTTGCAAGCCGTCAGTGTGGGATTGTACCCCTTGCAAGGCAGCACTGGGAGCAGCTTCTGCCTAAGGCGGGGACATCGGCAGCCTTGTTATATCTGTGGATTACAACGAATCAAGAAAGGTGGTGCGTTGATATGGGAGGACGTGGAACTTATGCGGCTGGGGAAAATGTTGCTTATACTTATGAAACCGTGGGTAAGATAGGTGGCGTTAAGGTTCTGCAAGGTTTACACGGCAAACATAATTTACCTGAAGAAGCGCACTCAGGCAAGGCGTATATTTTGGTTAGCAATACGGGTGAATTTAAACGTTACAGAGCGTATAATGAAAATTTAACCTCTGCATTTGATATTGATTATCATCCAGAGCCTAAAATAAGCGGAAACTATGATAAAGTGTATCATATTCACTTTTACAATAACGGAGTCAGGGATAAAGTAGGTAGACTTCTTACAAATAACGAATACAAAAAATACAAAAAATATTTTGGAGGTTTGACAAAATGAAAGGATTAACAATGAACGAGTTTTACGAATCCTTATATTACGGAGCGGATATTGATTTCTCGTATAATGGTTTATTCTATCATATTAACGCCGGTATTGACAACAACAGTGTCTATGGAATTATTGTGTATGAATATACCAAACATCCTGACGAGCAGCAATCGCATTGCTGCGAAATATACAATAAATCGTTTCAGAATCGTAATAACGGAATTAATGAATTTTTAAGTAGCAAACTATTCGACGGCAAGACCATCTATGAAGCCGAAGGTGAGATTGAGGTCTTGTACGGCTAAATTCAAGCACAGCTTCAACAAGCTGCGCTTGAACATTGTAAAAACATATTCAAATGGTGTTCGTGTTGGAAATATCCCTGACCATAAATCAAAATTAAAAAAATCGGGAACGGGACAGACTTGGTTTCCAAGTTCCTGGACTGCAAAAGATATTCGACGTGCAGGCGAGCATGTAGCAGGATTGAAAATCAATAGACACGCAACAGAAGGAAAAGCGTTTTTCGGAGTGTACAAAGGGGTTCGTGTCGGTGTAATTAAAACAAATGGCAAAATCGCTACCGTATTTCCCGATTCCGACCAAAGTTCAGTGTTAAAGAAACGGAGGAAGTAATATGAATGTCGAACTATAGCGTGAAATTATTATCCAAAACTCAACCCTTGACCCTAACGATGATTATGGGCAAGAAAAATGTTGGAATGAAATGACTGAAATTCTAATAGAAGATATTTCTGCTACAATCAGCTTCTTTCAATATGATTGCACTGACGAAGAGTTTTATTGGCTTGGTTCTGTGTTTGAGGACATAGCTGAAAAAACTCAATGCAAGGAGCTGATACAAATTCTTCGCAATCGTCTTGAAAAAGTCACCCGCGAAACCTATTGTCAACAGAATTTCAAAACTGAACATATGCAAAAATGGGTTGATTATGACACGTACATTGAGCACGTTTCTAGCGATATTGATTTTGCACAGGGGGCTATTGATATGTCATAAATTTAGGACATCCCCCAAAGTCCCTTGACATACATCAAGTATGCCTGCGCCGCTTTTAAAGCGCAGCTTCACCAATCCACTCGCCCGCCGAAAGCAATTTGCGGCGGGCGTTTTTTGTATTTTGATGAAGCAGGGCGGAGATTCGCCGCATATTTTCTCGCACACTTTAAGCCCTCTCGCCGACAGTCCTACAAGTGTCAGCGGTCAAGCTGCACGCCCGTTTGGTAAAAGGATGGGCTTGTGCGGCGGCGAAGAACGCAGGAATTTAGGACAACACCGCACGAGGATTGTGCGGTGTTTCCTTAAAGCTTAACCTCCTGCTCGTGCGCCGCCTCGCTTTCATCGCTTTTGCAGGTGCGAACGGCTTTTCCGAACAGTATAATGCCAAGCACAAACATCACCGCAATCATCCCCACGCCTTTATTTATATCTCCGGTGGCTTGAGATACTATGCCCACAACAGTAGTTCCGACAAAGGATGCGCCCTTGCCGCAAATATCCATAAGCCCGAAATATTCTCCCGATTGGTTGGCGGGGATTATTTTTGTGAAGTAGGAGCGGGAGAGTGCCTGTATCCCTCCCTGAAACATTCCGACGAGGATGGCAAGAATCCAGAACTGGGTCTGGTTTGTAAGGAACATAGCAAAGACGGCAATGCCGAAGTAAGCGGCGATACATATTGTGATAAGCGTTTCCGCTCTGTATTTCTGCGCCAGCCTCCCGAACAGTACCGCAAAGGGAAACGCCACAAGCTGTGTTACCAAAAGCGCAAGCAGAAGCCCCGTGCTGTCAAAGCCGAGGGCGGAGCCGTAGGCTGTAGCCATGTCGATAATGGTATAAACGCCGTCAATGTAGAAAAAGAAAGCCAAAAGGAAAAGGAATACCTTTTTCTCCCTGCGAACATTTCTGAACGTTGCCAAAAGTCTTGAGAAGCTTTCCTTCACGGCGTGCGGCTTCCTTTCGACATAATGCTTCTGCTTATAGACCTTAAGAAGCGGCACAGTCATTACAAACCACCAGACGGCGGTAATCCCGAACGCTATCGCCATCGCCATGCCTGTGGATAGCCCTATGACATCTGCCCCAAGCACCAAAGCCAATGAAATGATAAAGGGAACGCAGCTCCCTATGTATCCCCATGCGTAGCCCTGCGAGGACACACGATCCATGCGGTCGCTTGTGGTTACGTCGGACAGCATGGAATCATAAAAAATAAGGCTTCCCGAATATCCTATCTTGGCAATCACATATATCACCAGAAACAGCACCCAGCTTTTCGCAAGCCCAAGGCTGATACAGCCTATTGCGCCAATGACTAAGGATATGGTGAAAATCGGCTTTTTATAGCCCTTTGTGTCCGCAAGCGTTCCGCATATCGGGCCCATAATGGCGACAACCAGAGTAGCGACCGAGGCAGCGTATCCCCAATATGCCAGATAATCCGAATCGGACAGTCCCGCATTCCCCGCCAATTGATTGAAGTAAATCGGCAAAATCGTAGATACCAGAAGCGTAAAGGCGGAGTTTCCGACATCGTATAGTATCCAGCTTTTTTCCTTGCCCGTTAATTTAGACTGCATTTCCGCTCTCCATTTCCGCAATAAGCTTTGAGCCGAAGGAATAGTTGTATATCGGGTTCAGCCTTGCGCTTCCGTCAAGATAGCCCCGATATTCATGTATCAGCGAAGCTGCCAGCCCCCTCGCTTCCTGATACAGACTCCATAGCCTCTCCGTGCTGTCGTCACATTCGGGGTTGCCATCGGGATTGACTACAAGCCCGTGCATTTCCTTGTAATTGCCCGTCACGGTCAGAAGGGTGTTTATAAAAAGCCTTTTGCCGCCGGACGGGGCGATAAGCAGATTGTTGTGGAAAATCATGCTTTTTAACGCCCTGCGAATTTGCTCGCCGCTTACGCCGTCAAAGAATTGCCGTATAATCACGGCGTTTTTCGCCGATGGCGCGATGTGGTTCGTAAGCTTATGCAGGACGGGGTCATATCCGTCCCTTTCCATAAGCATTCTGTCAAATTCAACCTCGATTTCCGTATGGCTAATGCCGCTTGCGGCGATTTTTTCGTCGATGTATCCGTGGCAGGTCACATCCAGCGCAAAATGGCAGATAGCTCCATAAACATATGACAGATACGCATTGTTTTCGGGATGCCGCTTTACGACCCCTGCCGCTCTTTCAAAAAAATCCTTTCCTGCTCTCCGGTGCGTTTCATAGCCTATTCGGTTTATCCTGTTGCTGACGAGCGGATTGTAATAAAACAGAATATCCGGTCCGTGCAGACCGATAAGAAACAGCTGCGGATGCTTTTTTACTACGCTCTTTTCCTCGCCGTTAAGGGCTTTTCTTACCTCCTGCCCCATTCTGAAGTGCGCATAGGTTGATGGCATACAAATTCCCCTTTCCTAAGGCAGAGTCGAGCAAGGCACAGCTCCGCCTTCTCCATCATAGCCTAATTTCCGAAAAGAAACCGCCGCATTGCCGTAAAACTTATGTAAATCCTCGGTAAAACGACAAGCACCCTCGCCGCTGCCGTAAAAAGCAAGTTGACAAATCGCATGACATGATGTATAATATAAATCGAATATGTGTATTCTGATTGATTTTGGGCGGTGATGTCCCGATATGCAATTAAGATTTATTTAGATTTAAGAAGGGAAATATATCCAATGGGAATAATGAAAAAAATCTTCGGCAGCTACTCCTCACGAGAGCTTAAAAGAATCGAGCCTATCCAGCAGCAGGTTCTTGACCTTGACGAAAAATATAAGGCAATGCCCGATTCGGAGCTTAAGGCGCAGACCGCCATCCTCAAGGATAGACTTGCGGCGGGGGAAACGCTTGACGATATTCTGCCGGATGCGTTTGCGGTATGCCGTGAGGCTTCCTCCCGTGTTATCGGCATAAAGCACTACCCCGTTCAGATTATCGGCGGTATCGTGCTGCATCAGGGGCGTATTGCCGAAATGAAGACGGGCGAGGGCAAGACCTTTGTCGCAACGCTCCCCGCTTATCTTAATGCGCTTACGGGCAAGGGCGTTCATATCGTAACCGTAAACGACTACCTCGCAAAGCGTGACAGCGAGTGGATGTCCAAGGTTCACCGCTTCCTCGGACTTACCGTCGGGCTTATAACCCACGAGCTTGACAACGACCAGCGCCGTGAGGCATACGCCTGCGATATTACCTACGCTACGAACAACGAGCTTGGCTTCGATTATCTGCGTGATAATATGTGTATTTACAAAAAGGACAAGGTTCAGCGTGCGCCGAACTTCGCCATTGTTGATGAGGTTGACTCCATCCTTATAGACGAGGCGAGAACGCCCTTGATTATCTCCGGCAGAGGCGATAAGTCCACCGACCTTTACGAAAAGGCGGACAAGTTCGCAAAGACGCTTACCATGAATAAGGTAGTCGAGCTTGATTCCAAGGAGGACTACGAGGATACCCTCGAGGGCGATTATATCATTGACGAAAAGGCGAAGTCCTGCAACCTGCTTCCGAGCGGCGTTGCAAAGGCGGAGAAGTATTTCGGCGTAGAAAACCTCATGGACCCCGAAAACGTAACCCTGCTTCACCATATAAACCAAGCGATACGTGCCAACGGCATAATGCACCGTGACATAGACTATGTAATCAAGGACGGCGAAATCGTTATTGTTGACGAGTTTACGGGACGGCTTATGTTCGGGCGCCGCTATAACGACGGACTGCATCAGGCGATAGAGGCGAAGGAGGGCGTTAAGGTAAACCGTGAGAGCAAGACCCTTGCCACCATAACCTTCCAGAACTTCTTCCGTCTTTATACGAAGCTCTCCGGCATGACGGGTACGGCGATGACCGAGGAGGACGAGTTCCGTCAGATTTACTCCCTTGACGTTATCGAAATCCCGACAAATAAGCCTGTTATCCGTATTGATAACCACGATCAGATTTACAAGAACGAGAGAGGAAAGCTCAAGGCGGTATGCGATCAGGTCGAGGAGTGCTACAAGAAGGGACAGCCTGTTCTTGTCGGAACGGTGACGATAGAAAAGTCCGAGCAGCTGTCCAAGCTGCTTAAGGCGAGAGGGATAAAGCATCAGGTGCTTAACGCAAAGAACCACGAGCGTGAAGCGGATATTGTGGCGCAGGCAGGCAAGAAGGGTGCGGTAACCATTGCCACCAACATGGCGGGCAGAGGTACGGATATAAAGCTCGGCGGCAACTCCGAGTATCTTGCGCTTGCCGAAATGAAAAAGCGTGAATACAGCGATGAGCTTATCCGCGAGGCAACGGGCTTCGCCGACACTGACAACGAGGAGATTATCCAAGCCAGAGGCGTATTTCAGGAGCTTGAAAGGAAGTTTGACGAGAGCGTACAGCCGGAGGCAGACGAGGTGCGCTCCCTCGGCGGTCTTTTCATCATCGGCACGGAGCGTCACGAGAGCCGCCGCATAGATAACCAGCTCAGAGGCCGTGCGGGACGTCAGGGCGACCCCGGAGAAAGCCGCTTCTATATTTCCCTTGAGGACGACCTTATGCGTCTTTTCGGCGGGGACAGGGTACAGAGGTTTATGGAGTCCATGAACTTTGACGAGGATCAGCCCATAGAAGCCGCATTCCTCTCCAACACAATCGAGTCCGCACAGAAAAAGATAGAGGGCAGGAACTTCTCTATCCGTAAGAACGTGCTTGATTATGACGACGTTATGTCCCAGCAGCGTATGACGATATACAGCCAGCGCACGAAGGTGCTTGACGGCGAGGATATAAGCCAGAACATCATAGGCATGATGAACCAGAACATAGAGGAAACCGTTGCGATGTACTGCTCGGATTCGGTTGCGGAGAACTGGAACCTTGACGGTCTGCGTATGCACTACCTCAATCTGTTCGTGATGGATGTGGATCTCCGCTATACCAACGAGGAGCTTAACAATATCACCAAGCAGGACGTTATCGACTTCATCAAGGGGCGTGCAATGCTTATCTATAAGACAAGAGAGGCCGATATGGGCGCTCCCGCAATGCGTGAGGTGGAGCGGATATGTCTGCTTAAAACGGTGGATAAGCACTGGATGGATCATATCGATGCGATGGAGGAGCTTAAGCGGGGCATTGGGCTTAGGGGCTATGCGCAGAGAAACCCCGTCGAGGAATACCGCTTCGAGGGCTTCGCTATGTTCGACGAGATGATAGCCACCATCCGAGAGGAAACCGTAAGGCTTGTGCTTACCGTTCCCGTAAGGATAGAGCGTCCGCTCAAGCGCGAGCAGGTTATGCAGCCGGATGCGCCTAACGCCGGCGCTAAGACTCCCTTCAGAGCCGAAAAGAAGGTCGGGAGGAACGATCCCTGCCCCTGCGGAAGCGGGAAGAAATACAAGAACTGCTGCGGAAAAAGCGCAGACGCCGAGCAATAACCCACTGAGAGGGGAATAAAAATGATACCGCTTCGCCTGCGGATAAGGCTTCGGGCGTAAGCGGTATTATGGCAAAGGAAGATAACAGAATATATGAAAGACGAAATCAAAAGCGAGCTTACCTCGCATATTATCCCGTTCTGGAACAGGCTTCGTGACGATGAGTACGGCGGATTTATCGGCTTCATGGACAGCGATCTGAAAATCGACAGAAGGGGCGAAAAGGGCGTCATTCTCCACTCGAGAATTTTGTGGTTCTATTCCAACGCCTATATGGAGCTTAAGGATCCTGCGCTGTTGGACAACGCAAGGCACGCCTACCGTTTTCTCACGGAGAAGTGTCTGGACAAGGAATACGGCGGCGTGTATTGGTCGGTGAGCTATGACGGGACGGTAAAGGACGACATCAAGCACACCTATTGTCAGGCGTTCTTTATCTATGCGCTTGCAAGCTATTACCGTGCAAGCGGCGATAAGGCTGCGCTGAAGCTTGCGTATGAAACGGCGGAGCTTGTGGAAAGGAACTCCACGGATGATGTGGCGTATCTCGAAAAGATGTCCCGTGATTGGAAAACGGAGCTTGCCAACGATGAGCTGTCCGAAAACGGTCTTATGGCGGATAAAACCATGAACACCACCCTTCACCTTATGGAGGCATATACCGAGCTTTACCTTGCGGATCATAACGAGAAAATCCTCGACCGCCTTTTGTTCCAGCTTGATATAACCTACGATAAGATTTACGACAAGAAGGGAAGGAAGCTTCTCGTGTTCTTCGACAGGGAGCTTAACGTAATCGGGGATATTTACTCCTACGGTCACGATATTGAGGCAACGTGGCTTATCGACCGTGCCTGCGAGGTCATCGGAGATCCCGCCCTGACCGCAAAATTTGCGCAGATGAACAGTGCCATCGTTCGCAGCATTGCCGACATCGCCTACGATAAGGCGACAGGCTCGCTTCTCAACGAAAACGACAGCGGCGTCGTGAACACATGGCGCATATGGTGGGTTCAGGCGGAGGCTGTCATCGGGTTTGCGAACGCATACCAGAAGGGCTACGGCGGCGAGGAATATCTTGAAATCTCCAAAAGCGTATGGAGCTACATCAAGGAAAAAATCATCGACAAGCGTGAGGGCGGCGAATGGTTCTCGCAGGTTGACGAAAACGGAAGCTACGCAAAATCGAAGCCTACCGTTGACCCGTGGAAGTGCCCCTATCATAACGGAAGAATGTGCCTTGAAATGATGAGGCGGCTTACGGCTATCGGGCAATGAAAGGCTGATTATCTATGAACAAAAAGCTATCTGCACTTTGCGTGTGCGCTCTGCTGCTCCTTGAGGGCTGCTCGTCGGGGAGCGATGTTGACGCAGAAATAAAGCTGCCTATTTATGGGGCGGCGGAAATATCCTATGAGATCGCCACGGCGCAATATATGGATATTTCCGAAACCAAAACCGTTGCGGCAACCATCGGCTATCCGTATGCCTCATGCCTTACATATCCCGCCGAGGCGCAGGTGATTTCATACAACCTTGTCAACGGCGCAGTCGTAAGCGAGGGCGATATTCTTGTCGTGCTGGATTCATCGGGTCTGGATTATGAGATAAGCAATCAGCAGACCATAGTCAATGCGGCGTACACGTCCTCCCTCTCGGGCGGCACATCGGAGCAGCTCCAGTACGAGATAGAGCAGAGCCGCCTTGAAATGCTCCAAGCGGAAAAGGCATCCTACACAATCTGCGCCCCGTTTGACGGAATAATAACCTCGATAGAGCGTGTGACGGAGGGCTCTACGGTCGAGGAGGGCGGCGTGTGCTGCACCATTTCGGAAACGGATAAGGCGGCGGTATATATAGACGGGAGCGATGCGGACCAGTTCCGCTTCGGTCAGGAGGTCGAGGTCAAGATAGACGGCGTCACCTATCCCGCAACGGTTGTCGCCGCACCCGATACCGCTCCGTCCACGGCATCCGTAAACAGGGCTGTGTTTGACCTCGGCGAGGGCACTCTCGCCAAGATAGGCGAGGAAAACCCGCTTGCGATAAGCGCAGGCTGGGCGACGGTATATGTCACCGAAACACGCACCAATGTCCTTGCAGTACCGGATGCGGCGGTTAATTCACGGGGGACATCGTATTACGTGACGATCGTTGACGGCGAGGAGCGGTACAAGCTTGACGTAACAATAGGCGAACAGCTCGGCGGCTACACCGAGATAACAAGCGGCATTTCCGAGGGAGATGTCGTGATGGCGGACGGCAGCGGCGTGTTCACCTCAAGCACCGGCAACGACGAGGATGACGGCGGGGGGCAGTTGGATTGGGGCGGAGAAGCCCCGCCCGATTGGGATGAGCAGTAATGATTCGCCCGCAGCCTCCCTCAAAAGCCTAGGGGCAGAGGCAACGCCAGACAAAGTGTGGGCTTCGTGCGGCACTGCCCCGAGAGATAGGAAAACGGCATAGCCCCCAGAGGGCTATGCCGTTTTTGTTATGCCATGTCAGCTTTACTTTGACAGAGCCTGCTTTTTGCTCTTATGCTCCTGCCACCAAATCCACATCGGACCCGCAATGCACAGGGATGAATAGAATCCCACGAGCATACCGATCGCCAGCGGAATAGAGAACGAAAGGATGGACGTAACGCCCATAAGTGCACACACGATCGAGATGGAGAGCATTGCCGCTACCGTTGTGGACGTTGTTATAATCGAGCGGGAGAGCGTCTGGTTTACGGAGAGATTTACAAGCTCCCTGTCGGTAAGCCTGCCACCGTGCTTTGCGCGATTTTCACGCAGACGGTCGTAAATGATGATAGTGTTGTTGATGGAGTAGCCGAGCAGCGTCAGGATAACCGCCATGAAGTTTGAGTCGAGATCCATGCCGCCGAACACGTATACCGCATATGTGATTATGACATCGTGAACAAGGCAGCAGATAGCGATAATACCTGCGCTCCAGCCGCCGATTTTCTTAAATCTGAACGCTATATAGATAATCAGAAGCACAAACGCAGCTACGACTGCAATAAGGCAGGAAACGAAGAACTGCGAGCCGGAGGATGCGGAAACGTTGGTCGTGTCGATGTTGGTTATCTCGTTTTCGGGATAAGCGTCAACAAGCGTGTCGGTAATGCTTGCGAGCATATCGTCGTCCATTTTCTCGTCCGCAGCAAAGGAGAGGACGATGGTGTCCATGCCGCCCGTAAAGCTTGTTCCGGTTGTTACGGTTGCGCTTGGCGTTCCGAGGGACTCAACCACGCTCTTAACATCGTTTGTGTCGATTTCGCCGCTATAGGTGTAGGTAATCATCGTGCCGCCCTTGAAGCGGATGTCTACGCCAACGCCGAGGACGAACGTGAACACCACCGTAAGCGCCATAACCGCCGCCGAGATAATCACGAACACCCTTCTCTTGCCGACAAAGTCTATGTTGGTTTTAGCCTTTACCTCAACGGGCATAACGGTGGTCTTGCCCGTTTCGGCATCGGACGGAATATCCGATGCTTTTACGCCGAAGAACCACGGCTTTCTGAACGGCTTGAACTTCGAGAGCGAAACCGTCATAAGGCGTGTCGCCCAGCAAGCCATAATAAAGTTCATTATAACGCCCGCAAGCAGCGTATAGCCGAAGGAGTAAATCGTGCCGTCCGTGGATGCGCCGAACCATGTCCCGAACACAGCCATAAGGATAAGAGCGACAATAATAACCGTGAGGTTGGAGTCAAGGATAGCGGTAAAGCCACGCTTGAAGCCGTTCTTGACTGCGCCGTCAATGGTTCTTCCCGCCTTAAGCTCCTCCTTAATGCGCTCCGCCGAGATAACGTTTGCGTCAACGCCCATGCCGACAGAAAGGATAATACCCGCAATGCCCGGCAGGGTGAGGGAGGATGCGCTGTTGAAGGCGAAAAAGCCTGTGATGGCGGCGAACATACCCGCAACCTGACCCGTAAGGGAGATAACGGCGACAACGCCCGGCAGACGGTAGTATATAATCATGAATATCGCAATAAGAATGAACGCAATCAGACCTGCAACAGCCATCGCATCACGAGCGCCAGTGCCCAAGATAGGCGAAATGGTCGAAAGGCTCTTTACCTCAAGCTTAAAGGGGAGCGCACCGCCGTTTATCTTGTTGGCAAGCTCGGTTGCACTTTCGGCATCGAAGCTGCCGGAGATAATCGCCGTGCCGCCCGAAATCTTTTCGTTTACGGTCGGGGCGGAGATAAGGGTGTCGTCCATCCATATAGAGATGTAGTCGCCCTGAAGCCTGTCGGTTGCGTCCGCAAAGGCATCCGCACCGCTGTCCTTGAATATAAGGCGGACAACGTGCTCCTTATTTTCGCTGTCGTACATCGCAGAGGCGCTCTCAACGTCTGAGCCGGTAAGTATTACCGTTTCGGACTGACCCGTGGGCAGCCCGTCGTCGTCAACCTCGTAGCCCTCTCTGAAGGTAAGAAGCGCTGTTTCGCCGATTTCCTTGACAGCCACCTCGGGGTCGAAGGAGGTATCGTCGGACTGCCACGGGAACTGTACGATAACGGCGTTTGACGTGCTGTCGATATAAACCTCGTAATCGTTTATGTTTTTGCTTACAAGACGGGTTTCTATGATAGACTTCGCCGCATTCAGATCGTCATCCGTGATGTCGTTTTCGGCGGCGTAATCATCGGGTACGCCGAACGTAACGTTCACGCCGCCCCGTATATCAATGCCCCATCTTATGTCATCTATTCCCCAGATAATCGAGTTCTTTACATCGCCATATCGGGTGCTTACGCCCATGGTTGACAAAAGTGTGAACGCAATTATGAGAATAAAGACGACAAAGAACACCGGTTTAGTGATTCTGCTCTTCAATTGTTTTTTCACTCCGTTTCAAATATTACGACTATGGCGAGAACAGCCCGCCAATTCCCATTATAATATAATTTCGCCGATTAGTCAATAGCTAAAGCCGACTATTTTTAAGGCAACACCGCATAAAGCGCGGTGTTGCTCACTAATAAGCCTTGCAATTCATTGGATTATGTGATACAATAAATATATGGCAATACCGCTAACATCCAATCAAAAAGGAGGAATCCCTGTCATGGGCAGCAATCAGGCTTCGAGCGGCGGCTCGGGAAACGGACGGCAGCCATCCGAGCAGGAGATGTTCGTTGGTCTAAATCTTCTAAGCAAAATCGGCGTTATTTTCATCATTATCGGCGTTATAGCTTTTTCGGCGATTTCCGCCGACATTATCCCGAGCCTTGCGAGATTCGCCGTTATCCTTGCTCTCGGTGCGGCAATGCTCGGCTTGGGGGAGCTCTTTGTGCGCAGAGGCTCGGGGGCTTTCGCCGCCGCACTTACCCTAGGCGGTATAGCGGAGCTTTTTGTCGCAATACTCATAGGAAGCCGTGGGCTTAGGGCAATAAGCGGCTCGGCAGCATTGGGACTTGGCGTTATCGTGACGGCGGCAGGGCTTTTCCTCTCCTGCAGAGGGCGGGGAAGGGGGTCGCTTCCCGCCGCAATAATAACGGCGGTCGGCGCATTTCTGCCCGCATTCTCGATTCTCGATCCTCTCGGCAGATTTCTCGTGTGGATATACATCGTGATATGCGGCGCAGGCATTGCCCTGTCCTCGCTTCGGAGCGGCTATCGCTCGATGATGGCAACGGGCGCGGTTTGCTCGGGGCTTACGATATTGTTCATGTCGTTCGGGGCGTTTACGTTAGGTATGCCGTCAATGCTGCCGATGGCGTGCGCCGTATGCTGTGCGGCGGTGTTTTCGGGGCTTGCGGCAATGGAAGCAAAGGGCAGGAGCGGAATTTCGGCGGCTTATGTCGCTGCGCTTGTGATTTCGCAAAGCTTTGTGATTATCATGACAGTGATTGCGATATGGTACGGAAGCGGCACAAGAAGACTAAGCGGCGTTGCCCTTGCGGTGCTTGCCGTGCTTTATCTTGCGTGCGCAGTCCTGTTCGGCTGGAGAGGTGCCCTCCCGAGCGCAAATAAGCACGGGGACCGCACGCTCTCCGCCGCCTTTGAGAATCTGGCGCTCGCCTCGGCGTTTGCCGCTATACCGCTTATATTCAGCTACAGCGCAATATACGCTGCCTTCGGCATACTTTCGGCGGCGGTGCTGATATATGGTAAGCTTCGGGAAAGACCGCTTTACAGCGTATGGGGATACATAATGCTCCCGCTGTCGGAGCTTGCGTTCCTTGTGGTATGCGTGATAAATCTTTTGGTGAGCGTAAGCATCTCGGTTTTCATCACGAACGCAGCCGTTATGCTTGCCGTCCTTGCCGTTTATATCGTCAAGGGCAAACGGGGACTGCCGCTTAGCATATATACGGCGGCGGTAATGCTGAACACGGGCTGTGTCTGCGCCTATCTCATCTCCGCAAGGCTCATCCCCGCCATCGCTTCGGATATGGGCACGGCGGCAATGCGGGTGACCGCAGGCGTTTTGTGTGCATTGGTGTGGATGCTTCTGGGTTTCGTTGCGGGACGGCTCAGGCACATGGAGCATATCGGCGTATATGTATCCTCATTGCTTTATATTATCGGGATAATCTGCCTTTACGCAGCGAATTTTGCCGCATCGTCATCCCGCTTCGGCGGCTTCTCGGAGGTGCCGCTTATCGTGGCGCTTGTGGTTGCGGTGAATATCGTGTCGGTGCTTTGTACGCTGGATATGACGCTTCACATAAAATCCGCCGCACCGAGGTTCTCCCATGCGGTGGGGCTTACGGTGTCGGCGTATGCGCTCGCAACGCTCATCGTTGTGCTTAGCACGAACAGGTGGCTCGCATTTACAAGCTGCATTATCAGCGTGATTTTCCTGCTTGCCGCCGCCGTGTGGATAGTGGTCGGATTCGTAAGGCGCAATGCACTGCTCCGCCGCTCGGGGCTGGGGCTGGTATTGTTTGCGGCGATAAAGCTGTTCCTGTTTGATTTCAGGGGAATCAACGCCGCGGAAAGAACGCTGATGTTCATCGGCTTCGGTATTGCAATGCTGTGCATTTCCTTCGTTTACGGCTATTTTGAAAGGAAGCTCACAACGAAAAGGTAACCGCAGCCGCCCGAAAAAGAACTGCCCCCAGCCCTCTTGAAAAAATCAGAGGGAAATGCTATAATAAACGCAGGAGCGTTTATTATAGATCAAATGCCTATGCACATACGTTCGCTACGCTCACTCCGTGCATATCGGCAAATTATATCATAACGCTTCACGTTATGATATAATAAACGCATAGCGTTTATTATAATCTAAATCCTCGCATATCCGTTCGCCTTTGGCTCACTCCATGCGAATCGGATAATTATATCATAACGCTTCACGTTATGATATAATAAACGCATAGCGTTTATTAGCTATTAGCTATGCGTTTAGAAATGCGTTAAAACGTGCGTATCGGTTCAAGGATTTCGTATTATAGTTTATGTGTAGGGGACGATGCCCTCATCGTCCCGTGCAACGTTGCATTAAAACGTGCGTATTGATTCACGGATTTCGTGTTAAAGCGCAGCTTATACCTTACGTATAGGGGATATGACATCACGTTCCCAAAGGACGGCATCCCGCAATCACCGAAAACAAAAGCAAACAGAATATACAAGGAAGGTCACAAAATGAAATTAGGCATGGTAGGCTTGCCGAATGTCGGCAAAAGCACATTGTTCAACGCTCTCACGAACGCAGGCGCAGAGTCTGCGAATTACCCGTTCTGCACGATTGAGCCGAATGTCGGCATTGTATCCGTTCCGGACGAGCGTCTGGATAAGCTGGCGGAGATGTATAATCCCGAAAAGTTCACTCCCGCAACCCTCGAATTTGTCGACATAGCGGGGCTTGTAAAGGGCGCAAGCAAGGGCGAGGGTCTTGGCAACAAGTTCCTGTCGAATATCCGTGAGGTAGACGCTATCGTTCATGTTGTGCGCTGCTTCAAGGACGATAATATCATCCACGTTGACGGCAGCATCGGGGCGGCGAGAGATATAGAAACCATCAATCTTGAGCTTATTTTCTCCGATCTGGAAATACTCGAACGCCGTATTGACCGTGCGAAAAAGGCGGTAAAGGGTGATAAATCCCTGCAAAAGGAGGTAGACTTCTTTGAATCGCTTAAAGCGCATCTCGAAACAGGAAAATCCGCCAGAAGCTACGAATACACCGACGACGAGCTTTCCATGCTCAAGGATACGCCGCTTCTCTCCAACAAGCCCGTAATTTACGCTGCGAACCTCTCCGAGAGCGATTTCACGGGCGACATCAACAACAATGCCGAGTACAAGGCGGTGTGCGCCGTTGCCGAGGAGGAGCACGCAGAGGTGCTTCCCATCTGCGCACAGATTGAAGCGGAGATTTCCGATATGTCCGATGAGGATAAGGCAGTCTTTCTAAGCGATATGAACCTCGAATCCTCCGGACTTGCCCGCATCATAAAGACGGGCTATCGCCTGCTGGGGCTTATATCCTATCTTACCGCCGGTCCGCAGGAGGTAAGGGCATGGACGATAACCAAGGGCACAAAGGCGCCGCAGGCTGCCGGAAAAATCCATACGGATTTCGAGAAGGGCTTTATCCGTGCGGAAATAGTCGCCTTCGACGACCTTATCCGCTGCGGCAGTATGACGGCGGCAAAGGAAAAGGGACTCGTGCGTCTTGAGGGCAAGGATTATGTAATGCAGGACGGCGATGTGACGCTGTTCCGCTTCAACGTATGATAAGCGGTCGGGAAAGCAAGGCATGAACAAGGTTATTAACGGCAGAAATACCAACAACGCAAAGGCAAAGGGTCTGTTTATACTTCAGGTCATTATCGGGGTGACTCCGGTGCTTTTGCTTATTCTGTTCGTATGGCTGGAGCTTTATCGGCAGCCCATTTCGGCGACTGTCATTATCGCTATGATACTTATGTGCAACGTTGCGTATATGCTTCTTGCACGGCGGTACAGCGTACTCAACAGCGGGCTTCGGGGCGAGAAGCAGCTATACAGGACTGTCCGCCGCCTAAGCGGAAACAACATCATCTTCCGCAATCTCCCCGTGCGCTATAAGCGCGGGCGCTCCGAGCTGGATTTGCTTCTTATAAGCCATAAGGGCGTTATCATCATAGAGGTAAAGAACCATTCGGGGACAATTACGGGAAGCTGGAGGGCGGATAAGTGGTACCAGAAGAAATATTACCGTGACGGGAAAACCTCGTCCGTCGAGATGGATAACCCCATAAAGCAGATGAGAAGACAGCGTGATATTGTCAAGAGCATTCTTTCCTCCGCAGGGGAGGATGTATGGATAGACAGCGTTTTGTTCTTCTCCTCGCCCAACGCAAAGCTTAGGCTTACGCTGCGTGAGAACGACTATGTACGCTCGAGCAGCGGCGAGCTTATGCACTTTCTGGAGAGCTACGACAGCGGGACGGTCATCTCACGCTCCCGAATGGAAAAGATTGCCGAGATAATGAAGGCGGCAAAAGCGGACTAGAAAAATAGAATATGTAATCTCCCCGATGGGTTCTGCACCTGTCGGGGAGATTTTTTCAATAGGAAATACAAACAGATTTCTCTCGGATTTTCCGAAATTTTTGTTCAAAAAGCCGAAAAATATTCAACAGTTTCAACTGTAAAACCGTCAAAAAGTTCGTTGAAAACGTTGAAAATATGAACACTCAAAGCGGGTTTTCAACATAATTTGCGGATTTTCGACGAAATCAATGCCACGGCACGGGTTTTCACCGTTGAAAACCCTGTTGATAACGTGGAAAAGAGGGTTGAGAGAGGTTAAAACCAAACCGAATAATTTTTTCTGCACAAATGCGCAGGAAGCTGTCTGTAAAGTTTTTTCCGTCACCCCCTTGATTTTTCTTGAAAAAGGTGTATAATATATTTAGCACTCGTTCGAGAAGAGTGCTAAACGGCTGAGATGCGCTGTTCAAAGAGGCGGCGTTGTCCCAATAAAAGCGAAGCCGAATTAAGGCAGCGCCGCACGATTTTCATGCGGTGCTGCCTAAAAAAAGACATATTATTAAGGAGCTGATTTTTTATTATGGAAACGAAGGAATTTAAGGCAGAATCCAAGCGGCTGCTTGAAATGATGATAAACTCGATTTATACCCACAAGGAAATCTTCCTCAGAGAGCTTATCTCCAACGCAAGCGACGCTATGGATAAGCTGTATTTCAAATCCATGGGCGAAAACACGGGAATCACCCGTTCCGATATGGCAATAACCATCGAGGCGGACAAGGACGCACGCAGGCTTGTTATCTCCGATAACGGCATAGGCATGACAAAGGACGAGCTTGAAAACAACCTCGGAACCATCGCAAGGAGCGGCTCTCTCGCATTCAAAAACGAGAACGAATCCGCCGAGGACGTGAACATCATAGGACAGTTCGGCGTTGGCTTCTATTCCGCATTTATGGTAGCAAAGAGGGTAACCGTTATATCCAAGGCTTACGGCGAGGATAAGGCGTATATGTGGAGCAGCGAGGGCGTTGACGGCTACACCATAGAGGATGCCGAAAAGGACAGCCACGGCACGACAATAACCCTCGAAATCAAGGATAACGCCGACGAGGAGAATTACGACGAGTTTCTCGCTCCGTACAAGATTAAGCAGCTTGTAAAGAAATACTCCGACTACATCCGCTATCCTATTAAAATGGATGTCGAGCATGAGAAGCTTAAGGAGGGCACGGAGAACGAATATGAAAAGGAGATTGTCACCGAAACCCTCAATTCCATGACGCCTATCTGGAAGAGGTCAAAAAGCGAGCTTAAGGACGAGGACTACAACCAATTTTATAAGGATAAGTTCTACGATTACGACGACCCTATCGCACATATCCATACAAGGACAGAGGGCACGGCGACCTATTCCGCACTTTTATATATCCCGTCAAAGGCACCCTACGATTACTATTCCAAGAGCTATGAAAAGGGGCTGCAGCTGTATTCGAGCGGCGTTATGATAATGGAGAAATGCGGCGACCTGCTTCCGGATTATTTCAGCTTCGTAAAGGGTCTTGTGGACAGCGAGGATCTATCGCTCAACATCTCCCGTGAAATGCTCCAGCATGACAGGCAGCTCAAAATCATCGCAAAGAGCCTTGAGAAATCCATCAGGAACGAGCTTAAAAGGATGCAGAAGAACGACAGGGAGAAGTACGAAAAATTCTTCGAGGCGTTCGGAGCGCAGCTTAAATACGGCATTTACGAGAGCTTCGGCTCGGCCAAGGAGGAGCTTCAGGAGCTTCTTCTCTTCAAGACCAGCAACGGCGGCACAACCACCCTTGAGGAATACGCTTCGAGGATGAAGGAGGAGCAGAAGTACATCTACTTCGCCAGCGGCAGCAGCATAGCCCGCATCGAGAGCCTGCCGCAGACGGAGATGGTAAAGGATAAGGGCTACGAAATCCTCTACTTCACCGACAATGTGGACGAGTTCTGCATACAGATGATGCACGACTATGACGGGAAGGAATACAAGTCCGTATCCGCCGACGACCTCGGCCTTGAAACAGAGGAGGAGAAGGAGGAAACCAAAAAGACCCAAGAGGACAACAAGGAGCTTTTCGACTTCATGACAGAGAAGCTCGGCGGCAAGGTAAAGGCTGTGAAGCTGTCCTCACGTCTGAAAACGCACCCCGTTTGCATTACAAGCGAGGGAATGCTTTCCGTAGAGATGGAGAAGGTGCTTTCCGCCATGCCCAACGAGCAGGGCGCAAAGGCGGAGAAAATCCTCGAAATCAACGCCTCGCACCCGATTTTTGAGAAGCTCAAATCCCTTTATGCGCAGGACAAGGATAAGGCGGCGGACTATGCCGACATACTTTATAATCAGGCTCTGCTTATCGAGGGCATGAGCATAGAGAACCCCGTTGAATTTACGAATAAGCTTTGCGAAATCATGGCGCAGTAAGCCGCATTTTCGCAGGACAACAGCAAAAAACGCCGCCGTGCTTTGCAGAAGAAGCACGGCGGTTTTGTATTGTCTTAGGGCAACAGGGGCAATCTTCGTGCGGTGCTGCCCTTAGCTTACCGTATATCCCGAAATGATGTAGTCTATGGTGCTTGCGTATTCGGCACTTAGCTGCGTCCACGAATCGCCGCTGAACATCGGGTCAAAGAGGATGGTGTCGCAGATGGTGTTCATCTCATCGTTGAAGCCTCGGCAGTCGTCGAAGGAGAAGCTGAACTTCGTCGGGTCCATCATATCCTGCCACAGGTCGTATACTCTCTCGTCCCATATAAGCTGCCACTTCTGCTTGCCCTCGTACTTGCCGGCGGTGTAGTATACGGGGTCGGGGTTTATCGCTTCCTCCCTTGCGGTCGCAAGGCGGCCCTCGTCCGTTTCATACACACGGTTGAGGTTTATCCAGTCAACTGCGCCCTTGATATTCTTTGCGCCCTTTGCAACCATATAGCCGAAGGTGTCGTATGCGATGTTATAGCTGTCGGCGGACGGATCACGAGGGAACGGCACGAACGCAAAATCCGAAACAACGCCGCATATGTCGTTGTCAACGCCATCAGGGTTCTGTATCTCGCTTGTTGCGGCGGAGATAGTCCATTCGGGGTTCATTCCAAGGAAGAGGATGCGGTCGCTGTTCTTCGCCCATACCTGCGGGGAAACCCAGTCGCCAAGCTCGTGCTGATATGTCAGACCGTCACGGTAAAGCTCCGACACAAACTGCATTGCTCTGGAAACATTGGGGTCGTTGATGTTGTTTACGATAGTGCCGTCAGACTGTACGTCGACAAGGCTTGTGCCTGTCGTGGCGATAAAGCTCATTCCGCCCTCGCCCGCATAGCCGATGTTGTCCTCGTCAATGTTGCACCACTGGACAAGAAGCTCCTTAAAGGTGTCCCATGTCCAATTGTTCTCAAGATACAAATCATACGGGTCGGTGAGCGAATATTCCTCGATAACCGCACGGTTGTAGTTTATGGCGAAGTTGGTGGTAATTCTGTAGGGGTAGTAATAGTGCTTTCCGTTATAGGCAAAATCCTCGATGGTGCTTTCCATTCCCGACCAGAGAGCCGATGTCATATCGATATAATCGTCCAGCGGCTCGTACATATTCTTGCTCATTCCGTTCGGGAAGGAGAGCCACTCGTAGCGCACGATGTCGGGGGAATCGTCTGCGGCGATAAGCGTTCCAAGCCGCTCGAAATACGCCGTTCCGCTTGAGCAGGAGATATACTCTATCTCCCCGCCGTAAAGCTCGCTTGTGAATATCTTGTACTGCTCCGAGGAGCCGCCGTCCGTTTCAAGGTCATAATACCCAAGCCACGTAATCTTCCCCGAATTTCCGTCCGGAGTAAAATTCTCCGTGCCCAAGGTCTTGATTTCCGCATCGGTCGCCGCGCGCTCGTCCTCGTCAACCGTCGTTGCGGCGGCGGTAGTAGAGGCGGATGTGGCTGCCTGCCCGCCGCTGTCCGATGTCGGCGCAGTTTCGTCACAGGCGGTAGCCGCCATAGCCATAGCCAGTGCTACTGCCGCCGCAGCCCAGCGTTTGAATCTCATCATAGTTTTCCCTCCTGATTCTGATTGCGGCAGCGCTGCGTACAGTACAGCTTTGTACGGTGCTGCCCTTGCCCTTACCAATTTCTGAAAACGTTTCCACGAATCCTTATGCACATTGTAACATATGAATTTGATTTTGTCAATAGGGAAACACCTGTAAGGGACGATGCCCTCATCGTCCCGCAAATCGTGAAATGCCACGATAAATAAAAATAACATTTTGTCGGTGTGAAAACATATTCCCCCCGCTGCCTCATCGTCCCGTGCAACGTGATAATTGTATGGCACGTTTCGTTTGACGGATTTCGTAAAAAATGTTGCATAAAAAACCGCATGGTGATATAATGGACACACAGTGTTTGTTATCGCAAGGGGTGTCAGAAGAAGGGCGGCAATATGATATACATAAATCACAAGAATAGAAAAAAGCTTAGACTGAGTTATTACGATTACAGCAAACAAGGATTTTATTTTTTAACATTTAACACATACAATCGAGAAGAAATTCTTTGTTCAATAAAAAGAAGCACGACAAACGAATGCCGCATCGAATTGAGCAAATTCGGGAAAATTGTAAGCAAATATATTCAGCGAGAGAACGAAGTGCAAAATACCGCAGAGATAATTTCGTGTGTTGTAATGCCAAATCATGTGCATATGATAGTCTACGTAAATGATGTCAGGAATCAAGCGGATACAATCCAACACAAAACCATCCCCAATATAATTTCCACGATAAAACGCCTTTCAAGTAAGGAGGCAGGTTTTAGCCTCTGGCAACGTTCATATTATGACCGCATAATCCGCAATGATGAGGAATTAACCAGAGCGTTGGAATACATAAGCGAAAACCCACGGCGTTGGTTGAATGAGCATGACGCTGATTAACGAATTTCATTGAAAATTTTATGTGTAGGGGCATTCATGGACAATGACACGGTGGGACACATTAAGACCGCAACGTTGGCGGGGCGATGAGGGCATCGCCCCTTACAAGGTGCGCAAGATTTAATGCGTTTATCGTAAACCGATATGCGGAATCACGTAACGTGTTTTCGTGCCGCCATTAAAATTTAATATCACCCCGTAAGGGACGATGCCCTCATCGTCCCGTGCAACGTTATAATTGCATGGTGCGTTGCGTTTGACGGATTTCAGATTAAATTTATGTGTAAGGGCATTCATGGACAATGACACGGTGGGACACATTAAGACCGCAACGTTGGCGGGGCGATGAGGGCATCGCCCCTTACAAGGGGATATTGGATTTTATCATGCGGTCTGGGAATGCGTGACGTGATTCAACATATCGTTTTTCGATAAACACATTAAATTTTATGCAATGTAGGGGACGATGCCCTCATCGTCCCGCAACCCGATAATTACAAGGGGCATTATAATATAATGATTTTCGTAACCGAAACGTTGACGATAATTATTTCGGGCACGGGGCGATGAGGGCATCGCCCCTTACAAGGGGATATTGGATTTTATCATGCGGTCTGGGAATGCGTGACGTGATTCAACATATCGTTTTTCGATAAACACATTAAATTTTATGCAATGTAAGGGGCGATGCCCTCATCGCCCCGCCAACATGGTAATCCTAATCTACGTTTCCATGTTATCGTCCGTGAACGCCCTTACATTGTTCATAAGATTTAATCCCTTTATCGTAAACCGATATGCGATTTTGCCATTGCCTCTCTCCAATTTGTCCAAAAAAACAAAAAAAATTTTAAAAAATTTTCTCAAAAACGCTAAAGTTCAGAAAAATGCAGCCGATAATATTAGTGTGACAGCAAAGAACCGGCGGGCGGGCGTTACCTACACGGGTAAAGCCTAGAGGATAGCCTTACGGGTGAAGCCTAGGGGCGGTCTTATGGGATAGCCTACGGGCGGTCCTAAAGGATGGTCCGCAAGGGCGAGCCTTAAGAGGATAGCTTCCCACGGTTGCTGGCGGAGGGCGGACGACGTTCACACGGTGCGCTTATCCGCAAACGCTTTCGGAGTGTACATAACGGGAGCTAGTCTATTACTTTTATTACTTTTAACCAACCGCCTCCAAGGAATGATTCCGACAAGAGAGGCGCGTAAAATCAAGGAGGATACTATGGGATTAGTAGTACAACACAACATTAACGCTATGACAGCGTACAACAAGATGAACGCAAACGTTTCGGGTCTTTCTAAGGCTTCCGAAAAGCTTTCATCCGGCTACAGAATTAACCGTGCGGGCGACGACGCTGCCGGTCTTGCGATTTCCGAGAAGATGAGATCTCAGATTCGCGGTCTGGATCAGGCGGTTCGTAACTCTCAGGATGGTATCAACATGATCCAGACCTTCGAGGGAGCTGCACAGGAAACCCACTCCATTCTTCAGAGAATGAAGGAGCTTGCTTCCGAATCCGCTAACGGCACATACGACGACGCTACCGACCGTGCCGCTATCCAGCTCGAATTCGAACAGCTCAACGACGAACTTAATCAGATCGCTGATACTGACTTCAACGGCACAATCGTTCTTAACGGCGGTCAGATGGCTGACGGTCTGGTTGCTACTGACGGCACATTCGATTACGAAGCTGCTGCGAAGGCTGCTGAAGAAGCTGCTGCTGCGAGCGAGCCTGCTGACCTCGGTATGTCCGATTCTATCGGCAATGCCGCTGACCTTGACGACAGTGGCTATAGTGCTACCGATCTTTGGAATCAGTTGAAAACTGACGGATATGATAACACCGTTTCTGAGGTTGCTATCACTTACACGATCAATTCAGTTGCTGACGATGGCACTATCACATGGTCTGCTGCATACGAGGACGGCACAAAATACGGCGGCTCTATCACCGCTTATACAACCGGTGGTTTCAAGGATACTACTTCCAGCGTGAACGCTATATTTGACACAACCGCTGCTAAGGTTGGCGACACAGTTACTATCACCTACACCAACCCCTCTTCTACGGTTGCAGCGCCTACAAACATCGGCTTCACCGATAGCAATGTTGACGGCGAAGGTATCACGGTTACAGATAAAAATGACTTGGGCATTTTGTCACTTGATACAGCAAAAACAGCGTCGATTGCGCTCGAAGATATGAGCGCATGGAAAACCAGTACTGATCTTCAGGAAGGCATCGAGCTTCTGAACGGCGCAACGATTGAGGTTACGTACACCAACACAGAGAACGGCGGAAACAATCCCATTGATACAATTGCCTATAAAATCGTGGATGCAGATGGCAATGAGATTACGGGTCTTACAATAGATGCAGGAGCAATCTCGTACAACGGTACAGCGATTGCTGCATTCGAGGCAGCAGAGGTTGCCAACAATGGTAATGTTGCAGATGGAGATGTCACTGCTTCTTACACAATCGCAATCGACGGCTACAGCCTTCCTTCCGATGAAGTTGCGAACGCTGCTATAACAGCTACACCCACTTCTGAGGAGGATTCAGAGGAGTCCACAGGCGCTTCCATTTCAAACGCATTTGAGAACTCCACCGCAATCCTGACCTACACCGACAACATTACGCTCCAGACGGGCGCACGCTCTAAGGATGCCGTAAACTTCACGTTCAACTACAACGTTGACGATACCGCTGATATGG
>X287_Common_Brushtail__coassemble_40_pt1 | contig 25676 bp, 22 predicted proteins | sample X287_Common_Brushtail__metabat2_high_PE_016 | metagenome-assembled genome bin X287_Common_Brushtail | reverse complement strand
TGTACCCCCACTGATGGCGAAGATGGAACCCGCCGCCTAAGAGGCGGGGGACATCGGCAGACTTGTTATAATATCTCGATTATTTCGACGGAATCTCTCATCACTCTGTAAGTTTACAAGGCACATTTCATTTTGATAGAGCCATGCCATGCATCAGTTCTATCAAATCCTATGAAATAGGGTTGCTGTTTGTGGCTTTGGATAAGACGCATTTACAAACCGTGTGGGAGCTTTCGCTCCTACGAAAAAACGGGATATGAACCCGAACTCCTCGAAAGGGGAAACGATCATTTTCTCGGCTGCCGTTTGCGTCTTTATTGGTTGAAGAACAAGACACCGTCTGAAGCGGGAGTCGGACCCGCGAACGATGATTTTTAGTCATCTGCTATAACCTCTTAGCTATTCATTGTTGCTGTTGGTGTCTTTGATTTTCAAGATGCATTCTTCATAATTTACCTTAAAGTGTAAGCTTTTGCTGTCTGCATCCTTCTGCAAGGTACAATTAAATTAACAGACCACTTGGTCTGTCAGCGTAACGGGTTTCAATACCCGCTGCCTCATACCTCATTGCTGCTTGTACCTTCAAGCAAGGCTTTTTCTTTCACCCTGCAAGCATATTATACTATTTTGCTCATATCTTTTCACGGAAAAAAAGCTGCGAACTCATCTGAGCTCACAGCTTTTTTGTAAAATTAATCTTTCTTTTATCAGCTTCACAAAGCTTTCCGGCTCAATCACTCGCACATATGGTCCAAAGGAAAGTATGCGGATCACGATTTCTGTTTCATCGCTTTCATAATACTTCATTCTAAGCAGATACCGATTTTCATCGATTCGCTCCGCCTGCTTTTCAAAATGGGCAAAATGAAGCATAGCTCGCTCCAGCGTATGCCTGTCATCGGTAATTTCAACGGTCAGATCCTTTTTGTGATCTGCGTTTGCTTTCTCGTGCCATGGACCGCTGCCGCTATAGAGCTCACAGGTATGTACTCTGCCCAGATTAAAATGACTGAACCGACAATTTGCTGCCAGTATACGAATTTTATCATCCTTTAGGGAATATTCAAATCCCTTGGGATAAAAACGAGCCCAGGTCTCTTTCCCATGACGGTTTTCCATTGTGATTTTAACGGGACGGTTTTCCTCAATCGCCTGCTTAATTAGTTGGAAATGCGTTATGTATGTTTCGTCCTCAAAAGGATCTCCCTCCATATACTGATCATATACCCTGTAATCCTCTCGTGTGAACAGCGGCTCAACATCATCCAATTGCGGCAGCTCAACGCCAAACAGCCGAAGGCGCGGGTCGTCCATGAGCGCTTTTAACCACCTTTTCTCTAGGAGCGTCAACGGAATTGTGGGAGCTTGATGTACAATCGGTGTCAAATCCTTGCGAAGCAGCTGCCATTTTCCGCTCTTCAGCGACGGCAAAATCGTCACTACACTTTCCGAAAATGCGTGCTCGACAACCTGCTGTTGAAGCTCCTTTTCAGTGACATCTGCCTCCATCGCCTTGGAAAGAATTTTAGCCACGGTGTTGTAATATACGGAGTATAACTCGCTGAAAATCATTCTTCAGCACCTCCGTCAATACCGTACATCCGATATATTTCCTGCAGATCACCTTTGAGCTTATTCTCCGCAATACGGTTGGAGAAGTGCATTCGTGTTATTCTGGAAATAAAGGTTCTGATCCATGGAATCATTTCGTTTGTATCAAATACATCTGCGCTGTATCGATAATGGTGCTCGTCCAGCATTTCCACATCTCCGCATCGCTTTTCCCGTTCTAAGCGGCGGACGATATACTGCTCATCGTCACCTATCTGTACATCAAACTCCACGTGTTCCAGATGCTTTAAGCTCCACTTGCAATTCACGCCCCACATATGTCCTTCAACCTTTTCCAGCGCAAGGCGCAGCTCATCGAATTCGGAGCAGACATCACCCATGCGGATGTTTGTCATATAATCCAAGCGATAGGAGTTCAATCGGTTAGCCTTCTCATGAAATGCAATCAGATTCTGCCGCCCATTTTGAGCGCTTATGTAGATTTTCAGCGGCACTAATCGAAGTGTGCTTGGAACATCAGAATGCTTTCCAAGGTTATCTGCCATGATGCAGCGTTTCTCGTGAATTGCCGCAAAAAGCTCTGCCAAAATATCGCTGTCGATTGCCTGCGTAATGTAGTGATGCTTGAATGCGAAGATGTTCTGATTGTCCTCGAGCTTGTCTTGGAGATAAGACCCCACCACACCGCAAGGGGCTGCCTCGCTAAAGAAGTTGATTACATCCCGAAGGCTCGTAATATCCGTGTTCGGCATTCGGCTGTAAATCACCCTGCGGCCGTCCTTTTCGATTTTGATAAGACCATCCTCTGCATACTCCTTGAGCTTTTTGCGGACGGTGGACTCGTCAAAGGTCATTGGCTCTTCAAAATCCGATAGGTACTCGTCGATCTCTCCCACAAGCTCCGCCAATGTTCTCCTTACCTCCGGAGAACAGAGAATATCAAAGAGGATGAAGTGCAGCGTGATATCGCCATCCGTAAAGCTTTTTGTTTTCCATGCCTTATAAAACGGATTGCTCTTAGTGATCCTGCTGTCCACTGACAAAAAGACACTTTTGCCCTCCGAAGTCTGCGTAAAGCGCATATAATCGCCCAACCAGCTTTCAATGCGTCTGCGCTCGTCATCATAGGAGCGTGCGCTCTTGGCATCATATTCAGTCCTGCTCTTAAAACCATAAACGTAAAATTCACGCATATAGGCTCGAACCTTTTCAAAGCTCTTAACCAATTCACTGTATGCCATAAGGTACGCCTCCCTTCATAGAATTAGCTTAAATACTAAGCATCCTAAAGTCTGTCTTAACTCATCATCTAAAGCCGATGGAATTGCAGTGGATGTCGCCTCAATCCAAGACCATGAGGCTTGTCATAAGCTCCGCCGCAAGAAGCACTATGGGCATTGTGACAATGCTTGCGATGGTGGACATGGCGAAATGGTGGGAGGCATATTCCTCGTCCTTGCCGTATTTGTAGGCGAACATAATTGTAGAGGATGCCGTGGGTGCGGCGGCGGCTATAAGCACGGTGCTTATAATCATGGGGGCAATGCCGAATATCCTAAGCGGAATAAACATCGCCGACAGAAGCACAGGCACGATAAGAAGCTTGAACGCCTGCACAAAATAAATCCTCTTGTTTTTTATGCCGCCCAGCAAGCCAGCCTTCGCTATTGTCGCCCCCGAAACAAGCATTGCAAGCGGGGTGTTCATCCTTCCGAGATAATCCAGCGGCGTCTGTATAACGTCAGGCAGGCGAAAGCCCGCAAAGAACGTTACAAGTCCGAGGATAACCGCAACTATTGCAGGCGATGCGAGCGTTTTCAGAAGCGAAACGGCGGTCTGCTTTAGGCTGTGCTTCTGGTCGGAGTTCATGAGAATGACGCCGTGCGTCCACACGAACAGGTTAAACACCGTGATAAAGCCCGTGAGATAAAAGACGCCCTCCTGCCCGTATATTGCGTTTACGAGGGGTATGCCCATGAAGGCACAGTTCGAGTAGATCATGGCGAACCGCTCCACTTGATAACCGCTGCGGCGGCGTATCGCAGCTGCCGCCACGGCGATAAAAACAACGTGAGTAACCACCGCCAGAAGCCCCGCCCAAAGAAGCCCGTGCAGCAGCGTGGGGTTGAAATCCGTTTGGTAGGAGTTGAAGATGACGATGGGGTTAATGACGGAAACGGCGATATTTGAAAGCTGCTTTGTCGCCTCATCGCCGATAAGCTTTCTTTTGTACAGTAAATACCCCGCGCCCAGAAGCAGGAACATAACGGCCGCTTGATAGGCTATGACAGACGCAGATTGCATAATAATTACCTCTTTATTCACCCGCCCCTACGGGCGAATATTTCGCTCAAGGCAAGGGCACTTGATAAATTTCGGGCGGTATCCTATGCGGCAGTCGGCGGGGATTTTTGCTGCGGGTCTGTCAGGGCGTTCGGCTTCAAGCGCAGCTTCTGCCTAAGAGAGTGCGGGTGTCCAGTAGACACCTCTTGCGAAGCAAGAAGCACCGACCGAGCCGAGGCAGAAGCTGCCTCCAACAGGCGAGAAGGACATCGGCAGCATTGTTCAAGCGCAGCTTTAACAAGCTGCCAAAATTGCTAAGCAATTTTGCAAGCCATCAGTGGGGGATTGTACCCCTTGCAGGCAGCTTCTGCCCACTGATGGCGAAGATGGAACCCGCCGCCTAAGAGGCGGGGGACATCGGCAGACTTGTTATTTTGCGAGAATGCCCTCCAGACGGCTTTTAAGCGGTACGGTAACGGCGCAGGCGGCGACAATCTTTATCGCATCTCCCACAAGGAACGGCACAACGCAGCTTGCAAGCGCAGCCAAAAACGGCGTGCCTGTTGCTATCATGAACCATGCCGTGCCGAAGGCGTAGCAGGCTATCGTTCCGAGAGCCATGCCCACGGGCATTGACCAGTGCTTTTTCGTGTTCATATCCGCAAATATACCCGTCAGAAGTGCGCACGGGATGTACCCGATGATATACCCGCCGGTAACTCCGAGAAGCTTTGCGAAGCCGCCGCTGAAGCCGGAGAATACGGGCAGACCGACCGCCCCTATAAGTATGTATATCACCACGGCTATGCTGCCTCGCTTTGGCCCGAGAAGTCCTCCGGCGAGATATACCGCAAATGTCGCCAGCGAAATCGGGACAAGCCCCGGAAGCGGAACAGAAAACGGCGCAGCGACACAGATAATCGCCGCAGCGATTGCGGTAAACACCATGGATTTAACGGAAACGGTTTTTGAGGAACTCTTTTCGCTCATTGTTTTGTTCTCCTTGCATTCTTTTTTTACAATCCCCCATAATCGAGGGGCAGTACGGCACCGCACATTCTGCACAATCCTTGTGCGATTCGGTACTTAAACATTATAGCATTTGAATGCGGCATTGTCAACCCGTATAAGCAAAAGAGTATACAATTAGCCACAGAGAACAAAATTTCCCCGCCGCACATCGGCGAAGCAAAAGCGGCTTTAGGGCTTCAGGCTTATTTCAGAGAGCTTCTCGTCCGAAACGAACGCCCGAAGCCCGTCCGTTATCATCCTTGCGGAGATTTCAGAAATCGAGGATAAATCCTCCCTGCACCCGCCGTCAAACCACATCGCATACAGTGCCAGAACGCCCGACACCGTAAATTCGCACACGGCGTTCAGGGCAGGCTCGTCTATTGCCGCACCGATGCTTTTGAGCGAAACGCTCATCGCTCGGCGCAGCATTGCCTTGATTTTTCCGCTGCTGAACACATCGGGATTAAGCTTCATGGTTTTCATGAAAAAATCCCTGTGCTGCTCTATCTGTGCGCTTATCCCCTTAAACACAACGCCTACGTCAAGGACGGAGGAATTGCTGCTTTTGAGGATGTCCGAAAAGCTGTCAAGGATTTCGTTTTCAAGCTCCGTTACGACATCTCCGACATTGCGGTAGTGGCGGTAGAAGGTCTTTCGGTTTATCATCGCCCGCTCAGAAAGCTCCGAGATGGTTATCTTGGAAAGCTCCTTCTCCGACATAAGCTCCGTAAGCGCATTGCGAATAACACGCTTTGTCTTGATTACACGCATATCCGCATAGGACATTATCCATCGCTCCCCATTCAGTGTAAAAACCAAACCCCGCTAAGTTCACAAGCAGGGTTTGCGGCAAATTACTTTATATCCTTGGGCTTATCCTTCTTCTTTATCTTCAAAGGCTCTGCGGCAGGAGCGGCGGGAGCCTCGTGAACGGTGTTGTTCTTAGCGATTGCGGTTTTAAGCACCCTTATCTTGGTTCTGTCGCTTCCCGTTTCGATAAGAATCGTATCCTCCTTGACGGAAAGCACGCGCCCGATAATGCCGCCGTTTGTAACGACCTCATCGGCTACTTGAATATTGTTCAGCATATTCTGCATTTCCTTGGAACGCTTTCTTTCGGGGCGAATGATAAGGAAATAGAAAATAACCACCATAAGTGCTATCGGTATGATAAGCGTAAGTGTGCTTGCAAGCGTACCGCTGCTTGATGTGGTGGTAGTGGATGCCGTAGCCAAAAATGTTGTCAAATTCATAGTTGTCCTCCATAATTTCCTTTGCGGCGGCAGAGCGCAATGTCACAATGCCGCCGCTTGTCTTTTGCATGAGATAACATCTTGTTTAAAGCGCAGCTTCAACAAGCTGCCAAAATTGCTTTGCAATTTTGTGAGACATCAGTGGTAGATTTTACCCTTTGCAGGTAGCTTCTGCACACTGATGTCGAAGATGGAACCCACCGCCCTGGGGGCAGCTTCTGCCAAAGAGGCGGGGTACATCAGCAGCATTGTTATTATACCCCATTATCGGGAATAAATCAAGCAAGAAATAATATTTTTCACATATTGCTCACAGGTTGTGATTAACCTCGTGAGAAGCTTTTCTGCCCTGTGAGATGGATTGCTTACTGCTGTACGAAAATATCTATTTCCGCCTCGCTGAACGCCCTCTTTATTTCGGTAAGCGTACTGTCCGAAAAGCCTGTTCCCTTGACAAGAACGGCGTATTCCTGAGAGGAGTAGGCTGCCTTCATCTTCCCGATAAACGCCTTCGCATCGGCATACGGCGAGCTTGACGAGCTGTCGGCGGTGTAGTCTATGAGAAGCGTCACCTCGGAGAGCTTGGACTTATCGGCGGCTATTTCGGCGTCCGTTCCCTGCTTGTCGTCGGCGAAAAGGGCGTCTGCGTCAACCTCCGCCACCATAACCGCACCGCCGCTTTCTGCGCCTCTCCTTACGGAGTCAAGCACGTTCCAGAGTGCCTCTATGCGCTTATCGGCGTCGCTTATCGGCTCGCTGTAAAGATAGGTGGTATAGTCGGACGGATGGAAATCGGGGAACATCGTATCGGCGGCTATGATATACCTGAAGCCTGCCTCGGAAAGCTCGGCGGCGATATTCTCCATGAATGCGCAGGTGTCGTCCTCAAAGGGATTGAGCCATTTCTTCCCGTCGTCCGCAAGCGCCGCATCAAGCCAGTTTCCGCCGCCGTCAGACAGGACAAAGTTCCCGCCGACATAATTCCCGTTAAGCGAGTCGAGAACCGTGCTTATTCTTGCGGCAGGAGTCAATCCTGCGGCGGTGACAATGCCGCATATCTGCTTTGCGGTAAGCGTGCCTGTGATGGTGCTTCCGTCCTTGACGCCGTCGATTTCGCTCTTATATAGGAGATTTCCCGAATCATCCTTAAGCGTTACCACAACGCCCGTACAGCCGCTGCTCTTGGCGGCGGCAATCGCACTTGCAAGCGACTCGGAATTGGCGGCGGCGCTTTCCGAGAGAATATACATCGTCCCCATGACGCTGCCCTGATCGTCCGATGTCGGCTCGGCGGATTCCTCCGTCGACTCCGCCGTGGGGTCAGTGCTTTCTGCAGTCGGCTCGGCGGTCTGCGGGGGTGTCCACGAGGGAGTGCTTTCGGACGTGCCGCTTTCACGCCCTTGGAAATACTCCATAAGCGGACGCCCTATGCCGTATCCCACGACTGCAAGCACGGCGGCGGCAATGATTGTCACAACGACAGCCAGCACCTGCTTGCCTCGACTTTTCTTTTTGTTGTAGAGGTTGTATTTGCTTCGCTTGATTTTGATGTTGGTTTTTTTCTTTTTCATTGCCTGCCCTTTCCTAGAACAGCACCCGTCCGCCGACATACCCCTGCGGCAATCCTCGTGCGGTGCTGCCCTAAAATCAACTCCGTATATCCCTCATGTGAAACGTATTGCTAAACATATCGCTGCGGTAACAGCGTAAAGCCCTGAATTAGCCTATCCCGAATTGACAGCGGAGGCACTCCGCCTGAACAAAAAGATATGAATCACGAAGCCCCTTCGTGTGAGTGCGTAAAGCCCTGAACTAACCTGTCCCGAATTGGCTGAGGCGGCACTCCGCCTGAACAAAAAGATATGAATCACGAAGCCCTTTCGTGTGAGTGCGTAAAGCCCTGAATTAGCCTATCCCGAATTGACAGCGGAGGTACTCCGCTAGAATTCGGCCGTATAGCCTACCAGTGCGGTGAACGCAAGGGATACAACGCCTATGTAAATAAGCATTATCGGGTATCCTCTGAACACACGGGGTATTTTCTCCGAATCCAGCCTTTCGTGCGCAATATTCAGCAGGAAGCAGGCAAGGAAGAAGCCGATGCCTGTCCCGAAGCCATAGCCGATATAGCTCCATATATCGCTCCCGAAATCGGAGTTCAGGAACAGCGCTCCGATAACCGTGCAGTTGACTATCGCAAGGTGGACGTACTTTTTTATCTTAACAAAGGTTTTCGGGAACAACCTCCAGAAGAACAGCAATGCCAGCACATACAGAATGCTTATTATCGCCACGTATATAAGCGGCATGAAAAGCCAGCCATACGCTGTCGGAATGAGAAGCTTGTCAAAGAAATAGGAAATCACGCTTGCGATGGTGGTCATGGCGGTGATTCCAAGGGTAAAGCCCGTTACGTGGGAATCCTTTCGGGAGGCATAGATAACCACGTTTGAGCCGAGCGCCCTGTCGAAGATGGCGTTCTGGACGAATACCGATATCATGGCGGTGCTTACTATTCGGGTGAATACCTCCATCATGGCTTATCCGCCTCCTTCTGCGCTGCGGCACGTCTTCCGACAATGCCCCGACACACTGCCGCAAAAATGCCAACGAGGATGAACCCGAAGAACGGGGATTTTGCCGCAGGAAGCGGCTCGTCAAAAAGATGCACCCCGAAAAGCGTCCCGTATGCGAGAAGCTCTCTTGTAATTCCTACGGCGAACGCCGCAATGGCATAGCCCGCAACATATATAAGCGCATCCACCGCCATCTCGCCGAATGGCTTGAGGTAAAAGCGGCTTTCCGTCTTGGAGAGAAGAAGGGAGTTTACAACGAGGATTTCGATGTAAATCGAAACGCTCTGCGCCGTTTCGGGAAACCATGCGTTAAGCAGCATGACCGTCGGAATGTATAATGCCGCCGCAACAGCGGCATATAATAGTATGCGCACCGTGTACGCAATTTTCCTTGGGATATATCGGCAAATAAGTATCGAAATATAGGAAATCATGAAGAAGCTTATCGTAAGCACAAGCGCACGCTCTGCGGTGGTTGCGGCAACGATAATCGGAGCGGTTACAAGCCCGCTCATAAGCACTATGTTCTGTCGGAAAAGCCCGTCAAGGCTTACGGAGCTATTCGTTTTCATCGCCGCCCTCCTTTTCGGTGGATTCCGTGGCTTCTGTGGTTTCTGTGGGATTGCGGTGCTTTCTCTTTATTTGTGCGTCAATGGGCGGGGTGTTGTAGCGGTACCTTTCGGGGAGGATTATCTCTTGGGTATCGGTAAGCTTCATGCCGCCGCCGCGCTGAACCTGCGTTTTGGATTTCTCGAAGGAGCTTATGTAGTTTCTCTTCCAATAGGACAGATTCTCCACAATCCTGTCAAATCCGTCCGTAAGTGCGCCCGTAATCAGAAGAGCAAACACGAAGCAATACTCCGTTTCGCCGAAATATCGGAACATCATCGTGGTGTACCCCAACACAATGCCGTACATCACCCGTGCCGACGCTTTTTTCGGGACGAGATAAGGCTCGGCGGCGATAAATACCGTTCCGAAAAGCAGACAGCCCGACGAAAGCTCATAAAACACAGACTCTGCGCCGCTTACGTCAACCCTTGGAAAAAAGAACGCCAGCACCGCCGATACCGCAAGGCACGGCACAACCACGCACGTGCTTGCGCTTCTGCGCACGAGCAGACACACGCCGCACACGGCGATTACCAATATGTTCACCGCCCCGATAGCTCCCGCCGTATCGCCGAGCAATATATCGAGTATCGAATCGGACGGGATGTTCCCGAGCTTTACGGAGTATTCAAGCGAGCGGGTAAGCGTCCCCGAAAACTCGCCGAAAATGGGGTAATGCTCGCCGGAGCGGGTATAATACAGCATATCCGCAGGGCGGCATACAATCAGGAACGCCGCAGCGATGGCGGGCGGGGAGAAAACGATGTTCTCGCTTCCGCCGAAGATGTGCTTTCCGAGGGCAATACATATCACGGCGCAAAGCGCAATCAGCCACACCGATATTCCCGACGGCATAAGCATTGCCGCCGCCAGCCCCCAGAACGGCACGGCGTAATCCCGTATATCATAGGGTATGCGGCGGATAAAGCAGCACACCTTGTCCGTCAGCATACAAAAAACAATGCTCAGCGCACATACGAAAATCACCCTCGCCCCTTGAAGATAAGCGGAGGGAATAAGCAGCGCAGCCATAAAAACAAAGCGCTCAAGATAAATTGTATTCGGTTTGCGTGTTACAGCAGATGACATTTACTGTTCCTTTCAAAAATCGGAAATATATTTTAGGCAGCACCGCACAAGGATTGTGCCCTGTTTCCCTGCCGCCTTAGGCTTGCTCTCCCTTTAGCATTCGGTTGGCAGCCGACATATCCTTCGCCCCGAACAGCCCTGTCCCCGCAACGAGAACGTTTGCGCCGTCAGCCCTTACAAGCGGAGCGGTGTCTGCGTTTATTCCCCCGTCAACCTCTATGTCAAGGTCGGGGAAGCCGCTGCCCTCGGCATAGCTTCTGAGCGTTCGTATTTTCCCCTCGGTTTCGGGAATAAAGCCCTGCCCGCCGTATCCCGGCTCAACCGTCATTACGAGAACCATATCGCAAAGCGGGAGATAGGGGTATACCGTTTCAATGGGCGTTGCGGGCTTTACCGCAAGGGCAGCCCTCATCCCATTGGAACGGATGTCCCTAAGGACGGCGGCTGTGTCGCACCTGCTTTCTATGTGAAAGCTCACAAGGCTTGCGCCCGCCGCCGCAAAGAAGGGAATCTGTCGGGTCGGGTCGTCAACCATGAGGTGAACGTCAAGGAACATATCCGTGCAGGCCCGTATGCTTTTGAGGACAGGCGCACCGTAGGTTATCTGCTCCACAAAAACGCCGTCCATAACGTCAAAATGTATCCAATCAACCCCCGCCGCCTTACAGCGCCGAATTTCCGAGGATATCTCCGCAAGACTGCAGGCGAGAAGCGAGGCGGATGTAATTATATTCATAAGAGTGAAAACCACTTCCTTTTCCTTTTCTATCGGAGCAAATTGCCATGCTCCGACAGAGCTTACGAGCTGCGCATTCACATAAGCCCATCTTATATTTTATAATAAACGTGATTTTAAGTCAAGAACCAATTTCAATTTTTTTGACGAATTCAGACAAGTGCGTTAAAATGTAATAAACAAAAGCAAAATAACGAAAGATATTTGTTGAATTTTCTCTTTGCTTTGGGTTGAAAAAATACGAATTTGGTGTTATAATATTCTATACAACACCGTACATACACAAGCGGCGCTTCGCCGTGTGCGTATCGGACTTTAAGGTACACCGCATAATATCGTTCGGTGCTGCCTGAAACAAAACACATTCAAGGCGCTGACATAGCCTTGAATGCCATTCTTCCGCAAGCCGCCGAATTGTCCTGACATTTTCGGGCTTTTTCTTTAAGGGCGGCTTTATGTAAAGCAAAGGCATTAGTATCGGCGGCGTTGCGCCGAGCAGCGGCTGGGCTGTAGAGAAGGGAATGCCGAAAAAGACTTCGTAGGAAAGTGAGGAAACTGAAAAATGCTGAATTGTAATTACAGCGAAAAATTTGTCAAAGAGGGGCTGACCTTTGACGATGTACTTCTTATTCCCGCAAAGAGTGACGTTACGCCAAACATGATAAATCTTACCACAAACCTTACCAAGGACATCGTACTTAACACTCCTATCATGACCTCGGCAATGGATACCGTAACGGAATCCAGAATGGCTATCGCCATCGCCCGTGAGGGCGGTATCGGTATCATCCACAAGAACATGACCATCGAGCAGCAGGTGGATGAGGTGGACAAGGTAAAGAGAAGCGAGAACGGCGTTATCGTGAACCCCTTCTTCCTTTCCCCAAGCGACAGTGTTTCCGATGCCGATAAGCTCATGGGCAAGTACAAGACTTCGGGCGTTCCGATTGTGGAAAACGGAAGACTCGTCGGAATATTTACCAACCGAGATCTCCGCTTCATCTCCGACCCTGCGCAGAATATCGGCGAGGTTATGACCAAGGAGAACCTTATCACCGCCCCCGTGGGAACCACCCTCGATCAGGCGCAGGAGATCCTTAAAAAGCACAAGATCGAAAAGCTGCCCTTAGTTGACGAGAACGGCTTCCTCAAGGGACTTATCACGATAAAGGATATAGAAAAATCCGTACAGTACCCCAATACCGCCCGTGACAAGAGCGGAAGGCTTCTTTGCGGGGCTGCCATCGGAATAACCCCCGATGTTCTCGACAGGGCGGGCGCACTCATCAAGGCGCAGGCTGACGTGCTTGTTCTCGATTCTGCGCACGGTCATAGCAAGAACATTATGACCGCCCTTGACAAGATAAAGAACGCATTCCCTGATACTCCCATCATTGCGGGCAACGTTGCAACCGCCGCCGCCGCAGAGGATCTTATAAAGGCGGGCGCAGATGCGGTTAAGGTCGGAATAGGCCCCGGCTCTATCTGTACGACAAGAGTTGTTGCGGGCATTGGCGTGCCCCAGATTACGGCGGTGTACGACTGCGCCTGCGCCGCATCAAAATACGGCGTTCCGGTTATTGCGGACGGCGGCATAAAGTATTCCGGCGACATCGTAAAGGCTCTTGCGGCGGGTGCGAACGTGGTTATGCTAGGCTCGCTTCTGGCGGGCTGTGAGGAAGCACCGGGCGATGTCGAGATATATCAGGGAAGAAGCTTCAAGGTATATCGCGGCATGGGCTCGCTTGCCGCTATGAAGGAAGGCTCTGCGGACAGATATTTCCAAGACAAGGACAAGAAGCTCGTTCCCGAGGGCGTAGAGGGTCGTGTTCCGTACAAGGGAAGCGTAGCGGATACGGTGTTCCAGCTTGTCGGCGGCATCCGAAGCGGTATGGGCTACTGCGGCTGTGGGAGTATCCCGCTGCTTCAGGAAAGGGCGGAGTTCGTCAGAATAACGGGCGCAGGACTCAAGGAATCCCATCCTCACGACATCTATATCACCAAGGAGGCTCCCAACTATTCCGCAAGCATTTGATAGAATCGAAAATCGCAAAGCGGCTGAGAATTTATCTCAGCCGCTTTTTTCTGCACAAACAAATCCGCCGCATAAAGCCCGTTCATGGCTTTATGCGGCGGATTCTATCCGTCACAAAATATTCGATTCAAGCGCAGCTTGTTACAGCTCTATCTTTCCGTAAAGAGTCGCCGATTTTTCCGTATCAACGGTTTCCTTGGAGAACTCTCCTGCGTCTGCGCTTTGGTCAGGCTCGTAGGTCTTGCGCTTGTACTCCCGCTCGAAGCTTGTGGAGAAGCCGCTTGACTGCTTGTAGTTTCTCGTGTGTCCGCCACTTCTGTCGCCCTTGCCGTTATTGCGGCGGCGGTTGTCGTATCTCGGCTTATCGGCGTAGATAACAACTCTTCTGTAAGGCTCTGTGCCCGTGGAATGGCTTGACACGCCCTCGATTTCCGCAACGCAGCTATGGATAATTCTCCGCTCAAACGGATTCATCGGCTCAAGAGCGATTTTCCTGCCCTGCTTGATAACCTTTGCCGCCGTGCGCTTTGCAAGGTTCATAAGTGTTTCACGGCGCTTGTCCCTGTATCCGTTGCAGTCAACGGATATGCGGCAGTAATTCTCCTCCGCACGGTTGCTTGCAAGGATGGTGAGGTACTGAAGGCTGTCGAGGGTTTCGCCCCTCTTTCCGATTACAACGCCGAGCTTCTCGCCGCTTATGTCAAGGACAACATTCCCGTCACGCTTCATCGGCGTTACTCCAAAGCTTTCTATGCCAAGCCCGTGAAGCACGTCGTTGAGGTACTTTATCGCCGTGGTTACCTTTGCGCTCTTGTAGACGTCAAAATCCTCCGGCAGCTCTCCGTGCGGCTGCTCCTCGTCATCCTCGCCAAACGCAGCCGCTTCGGCAGCTTCATGCGCTTCGGGAGCCTCCGCCTGCGGCGCATTGTACACCGCCTTGACGACAGCCTCGCTCTTCCAGCCGCCGAAAAGAGTTTTCTTCGGCTGTGCAATAATCTCGAATTCAATCTTGTCCTCGGCTACTCCGAACTCCTGCGCCGCAAGAGCCTTAGCCTCCTCTACGGTTTTTGCTGTAAATTCCATTTCCATGATAAATTCCCCTCCATTCGGATATTCAATAAGGGTCAGACCTATCAGTCATCCTCATCGTGGTATTCCTCGCCGTATTTAATCGCATCCTGTCTGCGTGCTTCGGCGAGCTTACGGCGGTTGATTTCCTTTTGGGTAAGCTTTTCGCCGTTATACTCTACTATTTCGTTGCCATCGCTATCGCTGCTCTTGATGATTCTGGCTTGGGCGGCTATCTGCTTCATCCGCTCGTCATATTCCGCCTGAGCCTGCGCACGGAGCTTCTGCGGGCTGTACAGCTTGTCGAGAACTATCGTCTGGACAATGCCGAATACATAGCTTATCGTCCAGTAGAAGCCCGCTCCCGCAGGAACGGTGAATGCCAGCCACAGCGAGAACAGCGGCATGATATACATCGTAATCCTCATTGCGCCCATGCCTGCCATAGCCTCGGGATTATTCCTTGCGGAAATCCTGTTGGAGATGATCATCTGCAAAAGCGACATAAGGAACGATACGATCGGTATAAGGACAAGCGGGAATCCAAGGTGATCCTTCGGAACCTGTCCTAACGGAATGCCGAGGAAGTTAAGGTTGTCGTAAAGCTCGGTAAGCTCCGCACGAAGCTCCGTTCTTATAACGTCCTCACCGTATGCGTCCTTGTATGCGTATTTATCGGTAACCGTGCCGAAGCATTCAAGGGCGTAAAGCTCTCTTTGAAGCGAGGAGCTTGCGGTGAACGAGGTGCCGTCGGCGGCATCCGCCTTGTACGAGCCGTAATGCGACTGAACCGTGGATATTGCCGAAACGGTCGCATCGCTGAAGCAATGCTGCTTTTTGTACTCCGCCTTTTCCTCATCGCTCGAAAGAGCGTTCATTTCCTCCTTCTCCTCATCGGTCAGCTTATAGAGATCCGTTTCCGTGAAGAGAGTACTCTTGCCATCGGTGGTGGCGTATGCGTCCATGACGGCGTGCTGGAGCACATCGCTTACAATGCTCTTGCTTTCGATGTCAAGCGTAGAGAGCGCCGTCAGATCCTTTGCCGCCTCGCCGTCCTCAAGGAGGTTTTCGTTGTAGTAGTCTATAATGCGCTGAGCGTCATAGACGATGTCGTCATGATTCTGGAGCTTGCTTTCCTTAAGCTCCGCCAGCTCCTCGTCCGTCATGCTTACCTCGTTTACGAAAACAGCGGCAAGCTCTACGTTATAGGACTCCTCGACTATCTCCTCGATTTTTGTGGAATTGAGGTGGTCGATATGTGTCATCGGCTTGTACACAACGTCCATGACGCCGAACAGGATAAGAAATGTAAGAAGCATTGTGCCGCAGCCGCCTGTAGGCTTATAGCCCTGCTGCTGGAGCTTTGCAAGCTCCTCCTGCTGCTTTTCTCTGTTGTTCTTATATTTCTGCTGTATCTCCTGAACCTTGGGCTGGAATATTGCGCTCTTCGCCGTATTTTTCTGCTGCCTTATCGACAGCGGCAGCATGGCAAGCTTTACGATAAGTGTAAACAGGATAATCGCAATGCCCACATTGCTGCAGATAAAGTTGTAAATGAAATATAGGATGTAGCCGAGCGGCGTTCCTATAAGACTGTATAAAAAGCTAATTATGTCCACGTCCTTTCAAGCACGGTCGGTTTATGCCAGACGCCTGACGCCTGTCCCTTTGTTCGTTTGGCAGCGCATAGGGAATAGCCCGCTTTGCGCAGCCCGTTTCCTTTTTTCTCTATATCAATGCGTTTTACGCAGGATTTTTCGCATTCAAGACGGCTTGCCGTTTCGCTTTATTTCGGCAAAATCCGCTATGTCGGGTAAATCGTCCGTATCCCATGAGGACTTCGATACGGTGTACCTTTCTGGACGAAAGCAGAATTTTTTCGGCACAGGGTCATAGCCGCTGTTGCCGTATGGGTTGCACCGAAAAATTCTCCAAAATGCCAAATAACCGCCCTTTACCGCACCAAAACGCCGAATAGCGGTCATCCCGTATTCGGAACAGCTTGGATAAAAGCGGCAGCATGGCGGTAAAATCTTTGACAGCGTGAGTCGGTACAGCTTGATAATTGCCAATAAAATATATTTCATGACAGCTTAGACAAGACGGTCTTCGTCATGAGGGAATAGACCTGCTGCATCTTAAGCTGAGGCGTTTTTCCTCTTGCGACGAAAACAAAATCGTAACGCTTTTGTGTTTTTTCCTTGATAAGCGGGTCTAAAAGGCGGAAGGCTTCCCTTATAATCCGCCTTGCCCGATTCCGCTTAACCGCATTCCCCACCTTCTTGCCCGTTACGACCCCAAGGCGGTTTTTTCCGCCTCGGCGGGGACGCATATAACAGACGAATGCGTAGGTCACCACAGAATCCCCCTTTTTGAAGAGGAAGCTGAAGTCGCGGTTGCTTTTGATTACGACATACCTTTTCCTTAAATCAGACATCGGTTAATCGCAGTCAATCAATATGTGAGCTTTTTTCTGCCCTTTGCACGACGGCGGGCAAGAACCTTACGGCCGTTTTTGGTTGCCATTCTCTTCATGAAGCCGTGCTCGTGCTTTCTCTGAAGCTTCTTGGGCTGGTATGTTCTTTTCATGTTCTGAAACCCCCTTTATTTTACAGTGCGCTGTGTCGGGATACAGCTTCCCCGCACATAGCTGTCAACAATAATTTATTATACCCCATATCAAATTAGTTGTCAAGTGGTTTTTAAAATTTTCATCGGTCTTTCGCCGATTTTTCCGCTTAACTACCGCTTGTTATCCCCGCTGTCCTGCCCGATGAGCCGTTCAACTATACCGAACGGTGTGTCGCTTGTCGGCGTATGCTTCTTTCGATTCGGGAAGAGAAAGATGTATTTTTCCGTTTTGTATTTTGTCGTCAGCTTCACCCTGTACCCCCGCATCACCCAAAGCATTCTGTACGGGCTGTATTCAACGCTCAGGACATCCGTTATGTATATGACGGACGTATTTTTCCCGTTGGATATGCGAAGCTCTCTTGATGTGGTGACATAGGGCAGCTGCTTTCCGCCGAGGAAGAATTTGAAAAGCGTTGCCAGCACAAGCGCCCAGACTATCCCGAAAATGCCCAATGGCAATACCATCGGCAAATCAAAGCTATAGAAAAACATAATGGAATCGATGAGATTTATCACTATCGCCTCGCCGACAACAAACGCCACCGCTATCATACAGAGTATGACAAATTCCCTTGCATAAGGGGTGCGGAACGAGCCCTTTGCGATGGGGATGTCCTCCTCCTTTATTGGCTTGTATGCAGGCTTGCTGCGTGATGTATCGTTCTCCGCATCCGCCAGCGCACGGGTATAGACCTGCGGCGCTTCGGGGCGGTAAGGCTCTGCGTTGGCGCTTATTTTGGTGTGCTGTGGGGTGGTGTCCTTTTCGGCGTTGTACTTTAGAATATAGAACGGCGTTTCCTCAATGCCGCTGTAGCCGTCCTTCTTGGGCGAAAGGCAGGTATATGTGAATTTATCGTCCCGTGTGATGACCTCTATCTTATACCCTCTTGGCATATCGAGGAAGAAAAGCTCGCTGAATTTAACGATAATGACATCCTTGTAGTAAAAGATATCCTTCCTGCTCCCGCATTTTACCACGAACTTTATCTTATCCGCATAGTAGCTGCCCTCTTTTCCGTGCATTATTACGGAATACGCAAAGATGAAAAGGAACACGATAATGCCGTAGGGGATAATGGCAGTAATGCCCGCAAGGGCAGCCGCCGCACTGGTCGTCTGCATGATGGGCTTTATCAAAAAGATATTCACCGGCACAAACAGACCTATTGCCGCCGCAAACGCCGTTATCACAAGAAAGGTTTCGAAGCTAAACGCATACCTAAACTTTCCCCTTTGGATATATCCAAATCTCTCGTCGAAGGAGGAATCGGTTTGTAGCATCATGCAGACATTCGCCTCCGTTTCATTTATCGGGCAGCACCGCACAAGGTGCGGTTATTGTGCGATACTGCCCTAGATTTTATGACGCAAAATATTTTGTGTTCATGTTTTCCATGGGGTAGTTTGCTATCTCATAAATGACGCCGATGTTTTCGCTTGTGGAGTAATAAACCGTGGGCTTTCCGTTATTAAAGGAGAAAGCGACAGGGATTATATCCATGCCCTTGTGCTTATCGTCCACGTAGTCCTTCCAGTTTTCACCGAACAGCGTTTCAAATTCGACAAGCTCCTTGGTTTCCGAGTCAAAGTAAAACGAGTATCCAAGCTCGACCTGCGAGAAGTACACCTTATACAGCCCCTGTGCGGAATCCTCCAATATGTAAGCCTGCGCCCATTGATCAAATTCATATCCGATGTCCCGAAGCCTCTCCACCGCCTGCCTTATCATCGCCTCCGCCGAGGTGTTGTACTCCGAAATCTCCTCGTCCGTCTTGTATCTTGACGATACCGCACGCTTGTATCGAACGCCCGTTCCCTCGACCTCTGCTATCTCGGTTTCGTAAACGGTGTGGCTGAATGTGTTGACATAGGTGCGGGCATATGCGCTCCAGACCATGTCGTAAATGCTCCGATATTCCCCTATCACCATCATATCCACAATATCGAGAGTGTTATCCGTATAGTAAGCCAAGAAGCCGCCGTTGTAGAAATACGGGTTATCCTTTGGCATACCCACGGAGGTTATCGTAAAGAGCGAAGGCTCGCCGAGGATTCCCGAAAAGTCTATCTTCTGCACAACTGCGGGGTCGGGGGCGTAGTAGTAGGCGATGTAATCGGATATGGCGTTATTAAGAGCGGGCACGAAATCCTCGCCCTCGTAGAAAAGGTCGCTCAGCTTCTCTATCTTCTTCCCCTCTATAAGGTCTATCGTAAACGCCTCGGCGTAGGTATAATTTCCCGTTTCGGCATAGCCCGCATAGCCGTAATAGCCGCTTTTCTCGGCGTAGCCTATGACAACGGACAAATAGCCGTTTATGCAGTAGGTTTCATAATTGAGGACATCCTTGGGGACAAACTCGCCCGAATCCTCCCCGCCGCATACCTCGTCATAATATTCGCCGAGTCTTTGCGTTGCCGCCGTAAGCTCCTCGGTCAGCATATCGTTAAGCTCGCTGTCCTTGAAAAAGCTTATGTACGGATAGCCGTCGTCGCCGAATTTTATTTGTACGCTTGCCTTCTCGTACTGCTCGTTGGGGGAATAGTCATCGGGCTTTGCCGCTCCCGTGCCGACTGCCTCATAGGGCATATATTCGTCGGGAATCTCCATGCCGTTGACGGGAAGATACCCGCTCTTAAGCACCGCCATCTGCCCGTCGTCGGAAACGGCCCATTCGGCGAAATCCAGCACAGCCTTATCCGCCTTATCCGTATACATTATGTACGTGCAGCTCAAAAGCGGATATGTCCCGTCCGACATTGTCGCCTTGCTCGGCTCTACCCCGTCTATTGCGACAAGCTTTATCTTATTCGCATTGGCGTACATCTGCGCCGCATAGGAGTAAACGGAATACCCGATAGCGTTTATGGAATTATCGTAATTCGCCACGCAGTCCATAAGAGAGCCCATCCCGCCCGCAACGTGCTCTATGCTCGGCTCGGCGAGGGGGACATCGCCCATAAATTCCGTCATGTAATTCTGGCTTCCGCTGTCGGAGTTGCGCTGATAGGCTTCTATCGGGGCATCATCGCCGCCTACCTCGCTCCAGTTGGTTATCTCGCCGCTGTAGATTTTGCGTATCTGGTCACTGGTCAGGCTGTCAACGGGGTTGTCGGCGTTCACCACGAAAACGAACCCCTCCATCGCAACGGGAACGGACGTAAGCCGAACCCCCGCTTCATCCGCCGCCTGCTGCTGTTCGGCGGAGATAGGCACGGTGAAAATAAGATCCACATCGCCGTCTATAAGCCGCTGGAAGGATTCGTGGGTCTTGGTGTGGGTTACGAGCTCGTTCGCTTCGTCATAGGTTATGCCGAGAAGCTCCGCCTTAAGTCCCGCCTCAAGCGGAGTGGCCGAGGTAGAGCCGTCCATTGTCGGAAGAGCAGCCGCCGTAAGCACGGCATCCTCGCCGGCTTCATCCGTGTCGTACTCCGGCAGATAGGTTTCGGCGCTTGCTTCAAATTGAGTGTCGTTTGTCGCCTCGTTGGACTCATCCGACACGTCGCTTTGCGTGTAATCGGAGCAGCCCGTCAGAAAAATTACGGCGGCAAGCAGAGCGGTAAATTTCTTCATGGTTAAATTCCTCCTTTTTGTCGGCGTTCGCATACGCACAAGCCCGAACGCATTATTCCTGCGCCCATCGTTCAGCCCAAAACGAATGTCGCTTAGTCCGTTGATATATGGATAATGCTTTGTATTTATCATATCACAACACAATTATAATGTCAATAGGAATAGAAAACTGTAAATACTTTGTAGCCTTTCGCCGCAGCTTCTTAACCAAAACGTAACCATCCCGAAACCGTTTTGCAATAATTTGATAACAATTCGTAATATTTTCGCCTTTTTCGCAAAAAACATCCGAGGCTGTCCCCGCAACCCGCAATTCCCTCTTGACAAACGGGAGAATATAATATATAATAAACGCATAGTGACCCCCGCCTTTTAGGCTGGGTTCACTCCGCCCCTTGGGGCTGGGACAATATACCGTGCAGGGTGCAGAGACTTTGGGCTGCGCTTGCTCGGCGAACGAAATCAGCGGCTTTTAAATCGGCACAGCGAGGTCGGCAAGGTTGAATGTTTTCGTCCCCCTTAATCTAAGGATTGGTGCAGCTATATGTGCAAGCCGTACGCAGGGGGGATACAAGGAAAAGTTTTTCGCCTGCCGCATCTGTGCGGCGGGCTTTTTTGTGTGCAGATTCGGCGCTTCGTATGGGGCGGAATCTGGCGAAAGGAGGGGTGAATGCTGTGTGCAGCATTGATGGGCTTGAAATCAAGGCGGAAATACTTGACGAAAGCGCAATCGCAAGGGCGGTCACCCGCATCTCCTTCGAGATAATCGAGCGCAACAAGGGCACGGACGGGCTTTGCCTTATCGGGCTTTTTTCACGGGGAGCAGTCCTTGCGCAGCGGATTGCCGCAAAGATAGGCGAGGTTGAAAACCGAAGCGTATCCGTGGGGCTTCTCGATATAACGCCGTTTCGTGACGATTCACGGCGGGGCGGCGAGGCGGACTTCAGCCGTATCGGCTTCGATATAACGGATAAGCGTGTCATTATCGTGGATGATGTCATTTTTACGGGACGAACCGCCCGTGCGGCGATTGACGGGCTTTTGTCTGTCGGACGCCCTACGGTTATACAGCTGGCGGCGCTTATCGACAGAGGACACAGGGAGCTTCCCATACGTGCCGATTATATCGGCAAGAACCTTCCGACCTCGAGAGAGGAAACGGTAAAGGTTATGGTAAAGGAGCTTGACGGAGCAGATAAGGTGGTAATTTACTGATTGGAGGGAACATGAGGCTTCTATTGAAAAACGGCTATGTCGTGGATACGGCAAACGACTTTGAGGGCAGGGCGGATGTATTGGTGGACGGCGGCAAAATCGCCGAGTGTGCGGCGGATATTCCCGAAACAGAGGCGCAGCGTGTCATAGACTGTACGGGGAAAATCATTATCCCCGGAATATGCGATATGCACGTTCATCTTCGTGACCCAGGGCAGACCCATAAGGAGGATATTATAAGCGGCGGCGAGGCGGCTGCGGCGGGCGGCGTAACGGCGGTTGCGTGTATGCCGAACACCGTTCCTACGGTTGACAACGCCGAAACGGTTAGGTATATCCTCGAAAAGGCAAGGGACAGCAAGGTTAAGGTCTACCCCGTCGGCAGCATAACGAAGGGGCTTGAGGGCAAGGAGCTTTGCGATTTCATAGAGCTTCGCAGGGCGGGCTGCGTCGCCGTTTCGGATGACGGAAGACCCGTCCGCAACGCCAAAACCATGGCACAGGCGATGGTAAGGGCGCATTATGCGGGGCTTAAGGTTATATCCCACTGCGAAGACCCAGACATAATCGGCGACGGCATTATCAACAGCGGAAAGGTTTCCGAAAAGCTCGGCGTGGCGGGCATGAGCCGACTATCCGAGGATATATGCACCGCAAGGGAAATCACGCTTGCCGTCGACCTCGAAATGCCAATACATATCGCCCATGTTTCCACCATGACAAGTATGCAGAACATACGCCATGCGGCACGGTACGGCGCACTTGTGACCTGCGAAACCTGCCCGCATTACTTTATGCTGACGGATGAAAGGCTGTATTCCCGTGACGCAGACTACCGCATGAACCCGCCGCTTCGGACAAGCGACGATGTTCAGGCGATAACGGAGGGGATATGCGACGGCACGATAGACTGTATCGTCACCGACCATGCGCCCCATGCGCCGCAGGAAAAGGCGAACTTCATGAAGGCCCCGAACGGCGTTGTAGGACTTGAAACATCTCTTGCGGCGACACTCACCGCCCTTTACCACACGGGGAAGGTTTCCCTTAAAAGAATTGTCGCCCTTATGTGCGTCAACCCACGAAGAATTCTCGGGATCCCCGGTGGCGCCCTCGGCGAGGGAGATCCTGCGGATATAACGATATTCGACCCCGACGAGGAATGGACGGTTGACCCGCAGAAGCTCCATTCAAAATCGAAAAACACCTGCTTCAAGGGAATGACCCTCAAGGGCAGAGTCAAATACACCATCGTAGACGGAAACGTTGTTTACGAGGACACCTGAAAGGAAATAACGAAATGTCACTTGACAGACTCATCGAAAAGATCGAACAGACCCAGAACCCTACCGTTGCAGGGCTTGACCCGAAGCTGGACTACGTTCCCGAATACATAAAGGAGCACTGCTTCGCAAAGTACGGCGAAACGCTCAAGGGAGCGGCGAAGGCTCTTCTGGAATTTAACAAGGGGCTTATAGACGCACTTTACGACATCGTTCCCGCCGTAAAGCCGCAGGCGGCGTATTACGAGATGTACGGCCCTGCGGGCGTGAAAACGCTTTACAAAACGCAGGAATACGCACGCAGCAGGGGTATGTACGTCATAACCGACGCCAAGCGCAACGACATCGGCACGACAATGGAGGCGTATGCCACCGCACATCTCGGCAGGGTAAGGGTCGGGAGTGCGGAGTTCGAGCCGTTCCTCGGCGATGCCCTTACGGTAAACGGGTATCTCGGCGGGGACGGCATCAAGCCGCTTGTGAACATCTGCCGTGAAAACGACAAGGGCTTCTTTGTCCTCGTAAAGACCTCCAACCCGTCGAGCGGCGAGCTTCAGGATAAGATAATAGACGGAATGACTGTCTACGAGATAATGGGGAATATGTGCGAGCAGTGGGGCAGGGAGCTTAACGGCGTATACGGCTACAGCGGTGTCGGCGCAGTCGTGGGCGCAACCTATCCCGAAATGCTTACGGAGCTTCGCAAGAAGCTGCCCTCGACCTTCTTCCTTATCCCCGGCTACGGTGCGCAGGGCGCAGGAGCAAAGGACATCGTCGGCGCATTCGACAAAAACGGACTCGGCGGCATAGTCAACAGCTCCAGAGGCATTATGTGCGCCTACCAGAAGCAGAAATGCGACGAGCGGCAATATGCGGAGGCGGCAAGACGTGAGGCAATCCGCATGAGAGATGAGATTATGGGATATGTAGGAAAAATCACGCTTAACAGATAAAAGGCAATACCGAACAGAGAAAGCTAAACAAAAAGGGAAAAGCAGGTAAAATCGGAGGATTGAAATGATATTCGAGAACAACAGAAGGGCGAGCCTTGTTCTTGCGGACGGAACGGTTTTCGAGGGCAGAAGCTTCGGTGCACAGGGATGCGTCATCGGCGAGATAGTCTTTACCACCGCAATGGTTGGCTATCAGGAAACCCTTACAGACCCCAGCTACTGCGGTCAGATAGTAACGCAGACCTTCCCGCTTATAGGAAACTACGGCGTAAACAAAATCGACCCCGAATCGAGGGGCAGCGTCGTGAGCGGCTATATCGTCCGTGAGCATTGCGAGGAGCCGTCAAATTTCCGCTGCGAGGGCGGGCTTGACAGCTATCTCAAGGATAACGGCATAATAGGCATTTACGACATCGACACGAGAAGCCTTACGAGAATTATCCGTGAAAGCGGCGTAATGAACGGCGCAATCGTCTGCGGGGAGTTCGACAAGGACGCCCTGCTTGAGGAGATAAGAGACTACCGTGTCGGAAGCGTTGTCCCTAAGGTAAGCGTATCCGAAAGGGAATTTTATCCTGCGGAAAACGCAAGGTTCAGCGTTGCGCTTATAGATTACGGCTATAAGTACAATATCCGAAGGGAGCTTGTCCGCCGTGGGTGCAGCGTCACCGTAATGCCGTATAATTCCACCGCAGAGGAAATCAAGGCACTGAACCCCGACGGAATAATGCTCTCGAACGGCCCCGGCGACCCTGTTGACAACACCGCCTCCATCAATACGCTGCGTGAGCTTATTCCCGCACAGATACCCACGTTCGGGATATGCCTCGGGCACCAGCTTCTCGCACTCGCAAACGGAGCGAAAACCGAAAAGCTCAAATACGGTCACAGGGGCGCAAATCAGCCCGTAAGAGATATCGACATGGACAGAACCTTCATCACCTCACAGAACCACGGCTATGCCGTTATCGGCGGGAGCGTTCCGCCCGAGGCAGGGCGGGTAAGCCATGTGAACGGCAACGACGGCACCTGCGAGGGCGTGCGCTACACCAACGCCCCCGCATTCACCGTGCAGTTCCATCCGGAGGCTTGCGGCGGACCGAAGGATACCGCATATCTGTTTGACGAGTTTATTAAGCTGATGGAGGGTAAAAAGTCATGCCGTTGAGAAGTGATATAAAAAAGGTTCTTGTTATCGGCTCAGGGCCTATCGTAATCGGTCAGGCTGCCGAATTTGACTATGCGGGCACACAGGCGTGCCGTGCGCTCAAGCAGGAGGGGCTTGAGGTTGTGCTTATCAACTCCAACCCCGCAACCATCATGACGGACAAGCATATGGCGGATAAGATTTACATCGAGCCGCTGACGCTTGACGTTGTGAAGCGTGTTATTGAAATCGAAAAGCCCGATTCCGTGCTTTCAAACCTCGGCGGGCAAACGGCGCTTACGCTTTGTATGCAGCTTGCGCAGGAGGGCTTCCTCGAATCCCACGGCGTAAAGCTCCTAGGTTCTGACCCCGAAACCATACATAAGGCGGAGGACAGACAGGCGTTCAAGGACACTATGGAGAAGATAAATCAGCCCTGCATTCCCTCTAAGGTTGTGGAAACGGTTGAGGATGCGATGGATTTCGCCGAGGTCATAAGCTACCCCGTCATCGTCCGCCCCGCATTCACGCTCGGCGGCACAGGCGGCGGCATTGCCTCCACGCCGGAGGAGCTGCACGAAATCGCAACCAACGGTCTTAGACTCTCCCCCATAACGCAGGTGCTTATAGAGAAG
>X287_Common_Brushtail__coassemble_38_pt1 | contig 26432 bp, 17 predicted proteins | sample X287_Common_Brushtail__metabat2_high_PE_016 | metagenome-assembled genome bin X287_Common_Brushtail | reverse complement strand
TCTGTATATTTTAATAACTAAATACCCAGACAAAAACGTAAATCTTGCCCGCCGCTGCTGCAACTTCAAAAGACTGGAGCAAGTGCTTGACAAGCGGCTTGGCAAAGAAAAACCGGAGCAATCGGCAAATTAAGCAGCCCAGCCCAAGACAACCTAAGAATGGGCAGTCGCCTTGAGCAAAAAGCGGAAATCCCCTGCCAACCATCGTTGGCAGGGGATTTTGGTTGGGGCGGAAGGATTTGAACCCTCGGAATGGTGGAGTCAGAGTCCACTGCCTTACCGCTTGGCGACGCCCCAGTAATCATTAACATAAAAGATTATATCACATTGCCCTCGGTTTGTCAAGGGCTTTTTTAAAATTTTTTTCGACCCAGAATAGCCAATAGATGACAGCCAGCCCAAGCCCCCTGTTTGCTCCCTTTGGAGAAACAAGCGCACACATCGTGTGTGCGGCTAACAGCCATTAACCAATAGCTAATAGCCAATCCTCACGTTCCTTACAAGCACATAACAAAATAATTACATATATTTTACACATTTTTTGGCTATAATGAGCTTAATGATGTTCTCTGTCCGTTGGACGAGGAGCATTTTCGTATTCGGCGGGGGCAGTCCCGTGCCTGCACGGCGCAGGCTTCCCTGCCGTTTTTTTCTTTCGGGCAGCAGCGCATAAAGCCGCAGTGCGGTTTCGTGCGGCACTGCCCTAAAGACGGACACCTTGCAGGAGGTAAATCATGAAGAAAAAACTATCATCCGCCGCAGCACTGCTGACAGCAATATCGATTCTTGTCGGATGCAGCGGAGCGCAGACGGACAGCGCCGCCGATGCGGAAGCCTCTGCGGCTGACACCGAGCAGACCTCTGTAGAGCTTTCCGATACCGCCGAGGACTCGCCGTATGACGGGCTGTTCGACAACGATATTCTTACCATAGAAATCACAGCCACGGAGGAGGACTGGGAATACCTCATGGAAAACGCCACCGACAAGCCGTGGATAACAGCTGATGTCACCGTAAACGGTGAAACCCTTACGGAATGCGGCATTAAGACAAAGGGCAACACCTCGTTAAGTCAGGTTGCCACCACCGACTCGGACAGGTACAGCCTTAAAATAAGCTTCGGCAAGTACGTCGACGGGCAGACGCTCTATGGTCTTGATAAGCTGACGCTCAACAACATCTACGGCGATTCGACCTATCTCAAGGAGTATATGTCATACGACCTGTTCAGCTTTATGGACGTTCCCTCCTCGCTTTGCACCTTTGCGGATATTTACGTAAACGGCGAGCATTACGGCTTCTTTATCGCCATCGAGGAGCCTGACGACAGCTACCTCGAGCGTATCTACGGCGAGGACAACGAGGTTCAGGCGTACAAGCCCGAATCCATGAGCATGGGAGGCGGCGGCTTCGGCGGAGATATGAACCCGCCTGAAAACGGCGATATGACCCCGCCCGATGCCGGTGCAGCTGCTCCCGAAGGCGGCGATGTCACCCCGCCCGATGATGGTGCAGCTGCTCCCGAAAACGGCGATGACGGCACAGCCGAATCCGGCGCAGGGGGCTTTCCTGATATAAGCGGCATTGATTTCTCGGATTTCGATTTCTCCGACTTTGACCCATCGAGCTTCGACCCGTCCGAATTTGACTTCTCCGATTTTGATTTTTCTGACTTTGACTTCTCAGACCTTCAAATGCCAACAGGCGGCATGGGCGGCGACAACGGCGTGAGCCTTGCTTACACCGACGATGATACAGAAAGCTACTCCAATATCTTTGACGAGAGCATAACCAACCCCGACGACGACGACAAGGCACGCCTTATTGCCTCCCTCAAGGGCATAAGCGAGAGCAGCGGCGAGGAGCTTGAGCAGTATATAAATGTTGACGAGGTTTTGAGATATACCGCCTGCAACGTCTTTTTGGTTAATCTCGACAGCTACTTCTCGCAGATGGGACACAACTATATCCTCACGGAGGACGACGGCGTTCTGTCAATGCTCCCGTGGGACTACAACCTCTCCTTCGGCACATACCAGAGCGGCGACTCAAGCTCCGTCATAAACTATGCCATAGACAGCGTATTCAGCGGGGTTGACGCAGAGGAAAGACCCATCATCGGAAAGCTTCTCGAAAACGAGGAGTACCTCGAAAAATACCACGAATATCTCCGCGTAATCGCAGAGGAATATGTAGACTCAGGGCTTTTCGCACAGACGGTAGCGGAAAAGGCTGCGCTTATTGACGAATATGTAAGCAGCGACACGACCTCCTTTGACGGCTATGACGCATTCGCAGAGGGCTGCACGGCGTTAGCGCTTTTCGGCGAGCTTCGTGCGCAGAGCGTCTTGGCGCAGCTTGACGGCACTATCCCCGCCACAACCGAGGAGCAGACGGACGAATCCGTCCTCATCGACAGCTCCTCGTTTGACCTCTCGCTTCTCGGCGGAATGAACATGGGCGGCGGCGGTCAAGGCGGCATGGGCGGCGGCCCTGAAATGCACGGACAGGGCGGCGGCGAGCATCGTGGCTTTGGCGGCGCAGATGGTGCAGGCGGCACAGCCGATGCCCCCGCAGGTGAGCAGCCCGATACCCCCACAGATGAACCCGAACCCGAAGCATAGGAATCGCCCCGTACTACAGCATAAAAAGGCACTCACATCTCTGCGAGTGCCTTTCGTCTTTGGCAAATAGAGGTCAGTCCATAAGCAGATTCTTCTCCGTTTCGGTATCGAAAAGGTGCATTGCCTGACCGCTGAACGTGATGAAGATGTCGTTTCCTGCGGAAAGCGCACTGCGCTCGGCGTGGGAAAGCTCAAGCGTCGGGGTACGCACGATAAACTTCGTCTGATCCTCGCTGACGGTGTGGAGATGATACTCGCTTCCCATCATTTCGTTTACCGTAATTCTCACCCTTATGGTAGCGTCGCTTTCGGCGTCCGCAATAGTTATATGCTCGGGGCGAACGCCAAGCGTAACCTTCATTTGTGAAATATTTTTGCGGCGCAGTATCTCCGCCTTGTCGGGGCTTAGCTCCATCCTTGCCCCAAGCGGCGAAACATAGTATTTGTCGCCGTCACGAACAAGCTCCGTCTTGTAAAAATTCATCTGAGGCGCACCGATAAAGCCTGCCACGAAAAGGTTTACGGGCATATCGAAAACCTCCTCGGGCGTTCCTATCTGCTGGATAAAGCCGTCCTTCATGACAACTATTCTGTCGCCCAGGGTCATTGCCTCCGTCTGGTCGTGGGTTACGTAGATGAAGGTTGAATCTATCTTCTGCCGCAAAAGGATTATCTCTGCACGCATCTGATTCCTGAGCTTTGCGTCAAGGTTAGACAGCGGCTCATCCATAAGGAAAACCTTTGAATCACGCACCATTGCGCGTCCTATGGCGACACGCTGACGCTGACCGCCGGAAAGAGCCTTCGGCTTTCTCGTAAGATACTCGGTTATCCCAAGCACCTCCGCCGCTTCGGTGACCCTCTTGTACACCTCGTCGTTATCCACCTTTTTAAGCCTTAGCGGGAACGCCATGTTTTCAAAAACCGTGAGGTGCGGATAGAGCGCATAGTTCTGGAACACCATCGCAATATCCCTGTCACGGGGCTCGAGGTCGTTTACGACAACCCCGTCAATCTCGACCGTCCCGTCGCTTATATCCTCAAGCCCCGCTATCATGCGAAGCGTTGTGGATTTTCCGCAGCCCGACGGTCCGACAAATACGATAAATTCCTTGTCGGCTATGTCAAGGTTAAAATCCTGCACCGCAGTAACCTTTTTATCGTACACCTTTTTTACATTTGTAAGCTTAACTGTAGCCAATCTAAACCCTCCTTATCGTCAGCCCTTGACCGCACCGCCAGTGACGCCCTCGACGTAATATCTCTGAAGCAGCATGAAGAGTATCGTTATGGGTATCGCAACGCAGACTCCTCCTGCGCAGAACGTGGTAAAATAGTTGTTTATCATGTCCTTGGTAAGCCACGAATAAAGCCCGACTGCAACGTTATAGCTGCTTGACGTTCCGAAGGCGATATACGAGGCGAATATGTAGTCCGCCCACGGCGCCATGAATGCGGTAAGAACCGTATATATGATTATAGGCTTCGACAGCGGGAGCGTTACCTTATAAAGCACCTGAAACCTTGTCGCCCCGTCGACTCTCGCCGCCTCGTCAAGGCTTTTGGGTATGGTATCGAAAAAGCCCTTTGACACATAATACCCCATGCCCGAGGATGCGAAGTATACGAGGATAAGCCCCGGGATTGCTCCGTCCTGAGTAAGTCCGAGATCCTTCAGCACCCAGTAAAGGATTATCATCGTAAGGAACCCGGGGAACATACCGAGGATAAGCATTATGTTCATCAGAAGCTTTCTGCCCTTGAAGCGAAGGCGTGACAGACCGTAGCTCATAAGCATTACCATAAGCGTCTGAAGAACGGCGTTTGCGCAGGCGATGATGAACGTGTTCGCATACCACCTTAAAAAGGATGTGTCGCTGAAAAGCCTTATGTAGTTGTCAAGACCCCATTGCTGAGGGATGACATAGCCCACCTGCCATGTGTTTTCAACCCTGAACGACTGCAGCAGAATAAACACAAACGGTATCAGCCAGACGACGGATATAACGATAAGCAGCACGTATATCGCCGTGTTGGCAGCAATTCTTGATCTTCTTATACTTGAGGGTCGTTTCATTATTGGAAATCCTCCTCATTCTTAATAGACGGCATTACGTTGTAAACCACAAGAGAAATCACGGCGACAACGACAAATACCATAATTCCGATGACGGCGGCGAGGTTATATTGGTTGTTGGTAACGGTAAGCCTGTACAGCCACGTTATAAGCAAATCGGTTTTTCCTGCGCCGTCCGTAAGGGTATAGGGCGCACCGCCCGTCAGAAGATAGATGACGTTGAAGTTGTTCATGTTCGCCGTAAAGCTTGTCAAAAGGTAAGGCCCCGTTACGAAGAACATATACGGAAGAGTTATCTTGAAGTATTGCTGTACGGGGTTTGCTCCGTCAATTCTTGCGGACTCATACAAATCCGCAGGAATGTTCATAAGAACGCCCGTTGTTATAAGCACAAGGTAAGGGATGCCGACCCAGATGTTTATGAGAATAACCATGACTCTTGCCATCGTCGGGTCAGTCCAGAAGGGTATCGCCTGAGATATTACCCCCATATCCATAAGCATATTGTTCACAAGACCGTTGTCCGCAAACATCTTTGACACATAAAGCAGCGAAACGAACTGCGGAACGGCAATGGTAAGCACCAGAATCCCCCGCCACATTTTCTTGAGCCTTATGCCCTTTTTATTTATCGCCATCGCAACAAGCATACCCAAAAAGTAGTTTGTAAAGGTTGCGAAGAACGCCCATATAAGCGTCCAGCACAAAAGCTCGCCGAAGGTTGCGGCAAAGCCGGTCGTTCCGTTGTCCCATGTCACAAGCTGATTAAAGTTATCCAGCCCCACCCATTCAAACAGGTTCGTAGGCGGGGTGTGGTTGTAGTCGTAGTTTGTGAAAGCAACCATTATCATAAGTATTATGGGGATAACGGTAAAGATAACGATACCCAATACAGGCAGCGCAAGAACGGTTTTATGGAACTGGTCGTCAAGCAGCGACTTAAGATCATCCTTCGCCTTTTTAAGCCTCTTGCCCGATTTCAGGTATTGCTGAGCGAGCTTGTTTTGCTTGATGTTAAGCCGCCATGTGTAGATAAAGCATAGAATAAACAGGATAGACAGAACGCCGTATATCATTATCTGAAGCGTATTATCGCCGTATACGACAGTTTCCGTTTCGATGTCAATGCCCGCAACCGTGGTTACGACAGTCTGCGTAGAGGTTGCCGTCAGATTTTTAAGCGCAAGCTTTCCTATCCAATGTGCGCCGTAAAGCACGGTATAGCCGATGAATATTACCTCAAACAGGAAAAACAATATCCCCCGAAATATCTGCCCTCTGGCGATAGAGCCGAAGCCCATTATAACGAATGAAATGCGTGTTTTCCAATCTCCGTTGACGAAGGTAAGGTAAATGTCCTTAAATTCGCTCGCAATAGCAAGTCCTGCGGCTTTAATGCCTCTCCATATCCTTTTGCACAGATTCACTAGCTTGGTTGGGATAGATACAAAGAACCGCAGAATACAGCAGATGAATTTCTGAAATTTATTCAGCTTCAGATATTCAAGGTCACTGATCCCGATTAGTGATGACATAAACGCCTCCTATACGAATAAGGGGCTGGGGCAATCTACCCCAACCCCCTTAAGATCATCAAATGTTCGTTCTGCAAAAGCTCTTATGCGGCAGTAACAGTAAGGGATGCGGAATCCTCCGTTACCTCAAGAACGATATGATACGTGCCGGGGTCGAGGACAACGTTGTTATCTCCGCCCTCCGTGCCTACAGAGCCTTCGGTAAGGTGCGAGAAGCCGATGCCCGTCGAGTCGTAGTCGCCCGCAGACCAGTCGTTGTAAAGTACGATTCTGAAGCTTGCGTCGTCAACGTCGTCGATTTCGATGTCCTTTTCCCATGTTCCCACAAGACCGGAGCCGTCAGATACAACGTACTGTCCCGAGCCTGCAACGCCCTCGGCAGCCTCGCCGCCTGTCGTATCCCAGCTTGCGCCAACGAGAGTGCCTACCGCTACCCAGCCTACGAAGGACGGGTTCATGATGGCCTCGATGCCCTGCTGATAGGTGTCAAGGATAGCCTGAAGCTCCTCGTCAGAGGGTGTGGCAGTGCCAAGAGCCTGTATGGATGCGCCGATAGCCTTGCTTGTATCCCACCATGCGTTAGGATACTGACCCTGAGGCGTAGCAAATTCGTTCTGCTCCGCAAGAGCGGCAAGCGCAAGGTTCTCCTGAACCGCATCGGTAGCCTGAGCGTTCAGATTTGAAGGACCCCATGCGAGGGTTTCAAATCTCTCCATCTGGCAGGTTTCGCTTGCAAGGTACTGCGCAACGGACTGGCAGTAAGCGGCCTTTGTTGCGTCCGTCTGAGGCTTAACGCCTATAAGCTTTGTGCCGGAGTAGGAGCCGAGCTGATAGGATGTGCCGTCAACGGTGAAGCTCCAGAGCTTAGCGCAGCCGAGGTTTTCGCCAAGTGCGCTTGCAGCCGTGTCATACTCCCATGTTCCCGATACAACAACCGCAGAGCCGCTTGAGAAGTCCGCCGCAGAGGAGCTGTTTACGAACACTCCGCTGTTTACAAGCTCCGCAATTCCCTTTGCGGCGATAATGCCGTTGTCGGAGCAGAAGGTGTCGATGTAGTTTGTGAAGTTGCCGTCACTGTCCGTCTGCCAATCGGATACGCAGCCCGTACCGAAGAAGTATGCCGCAGCGTACCAGCCCGAATCGGTAAGCTCGAACGAGATGTTCTTGCCCGCAGCCTTGCAGGCCTCGATAAGAGCGGTCTGATCCTCAAGAACGGATTCGTCCGTTATAACGCTCTTGTCATAATATACGAAATAGCCGTTGTCCGAGGTTATCGGGAATGCGTAAATGGTATCGTTTACAGTTGCAGCGGCAACCGCTCCCGCGTCATTCTCGGCAATTATGCTGTCGGCAAGTGAGCTTGAAACGGCGGTCAGTGCGCCCGCCTGAGTCAGTCTTGCAAGCTGATCCTGTGCGAAGCAGAAAATATCCGCGCCTGCGGTAACGTCCGTTATCATGTTCGTTGCGGCTTCTCCCTCGCCCACAGGCTCAACGGTAAACTCTATGTTAGTTCCGTTCTCGGTGTTGTAGTTGGCAAGCTGTGTTGTGGTAAGGTCAACGGCGTTCTCTGCGCACCATACCGTTATGGAAATGGAGTCCGTTGAGGCTGTGCCTGCGCCGTCGCCTGTCGCTTCAGATGATGAATCGCTTGTGCTGCTGTTGCTACAGCCCGCAAGGCTCAATGCCATGACAGACGCCGTAGCGAGGGCAGTAAGCCTTTTCTGAATGCTCTTCATAAGAAATTCCTCCTTGAGAGTAAAAAAATTGATATATCGCAATCCGCCGTATTGTCCGACTGCCTTTGGGACAGCGCCGTACATAAACCGCACCCTATGCGGTGCTGTCTTAGTATACGGCAAAAGCCACCCCCGATGCCAAAATTACAAAGCAATTTTTGCAGGCACTCAATGGGCGGCAACGGATTGCATATCCTCACTTGTATTTTACACTTTACCGAGCCTCAAGTCAACACTTTTCAACGTTTTTTCATCTTTTTTGTTTATTATTCACAAAATCGCAAGTCTAATAATATGCACATTGAACAGTAGTTAGCAGCATTCAAGAAAACGTTTCCATCAAAATACTGAAAACGTTTCCAATGAATTACTTATGCGGACGGCGTATATAGAGCGTGCGATGCCGCCTTATGACAGCACCGCACGATTAGTGTATCTAATTTGCAAGCCTGATTTTGGATGTAGCAAATTAGTCCGCCTTGGAAAGTGCGAAATCGTCAAAATGCGCCCATGTGGCTGCGTCGCCCGCAGACCTCAAGCCTATGACCGCATTTTGCGTTCCGCTTACAGTGAACGTAATCTCCGTGCGAACCCAGTCGCTCCAGCTTTCACCCCACTGTATTTCCGCCTCGTACGTATTGCCGTCCAGCTCTACAAAAAGCGTGCAGTCGGGATATTTATAGTTTTCCATTGCGCTTCTGGCATACACGCTAAGGGTATACTCGCCCTCGCTTAAGTTGTAAATGCTCTGGCTGAGGGTATTTTCATATGCGGCGGAGCACCAGATATTGAGGTTTGCGCCGCCCGTTCTTGCGTTCTTGGACTCAATCCTGTAGGAATTGGCCGTGCCGTCCATATCCCAATTTGATACGTTCGAGAAATCGCTCACATCTGAGGTTATCCCGTCCTCCTCAAAGCTGCCGTTTTTGAGGTAATCGTAATATGCGTTCACATGGGCGGTTACGGTATATTGATTTTCGGCGCAGGAAGCCGTGCCCGTAACGGTATACTGACCGCTGTCGGAAAGTGCGGACAGCTCCTCCTCGTTCCATTCGATTTCAAGCTCCGTCCATCTATCGAGATCCGTAAGGGCGGTTACGCTTTCGGGAAGCTCAACCGAGCTTTCGGAAAGATCCACGTCGCAATTTATCTCGGTGTTAATCTCAAGCACATTTTCCTCTGCGGCGGCGGAGTTCCTCATAAGCTTATACGCATTGAGGCTGTCCAGCGGGCTTCCGTCAAAATCGAACAGCGCCTGATTCGCCCACGAAACGGTGCCCTCGCCGCCGCCGTCGCCCTGCGCCGTAAGATAGTCGTGCGCATATTCCGATGCCCATGACGTCCCGTCCAGCGGCAGCCATGCGGGCTCCCAATAGAACGAGCCTATCCCCGTTTCAACGGACGCCACCGCCTCGTTCACATCGTGTATGTATGACGCCTGTCCCTGAACGGTAGCAAGATAGCCGCCGTCCTCGGCGTTGCCCTCGGAGCTGAAAATATTGGCGGTATATTCGTTGCTGTCGTCGCCGTAGCCGTAGGAGTATTCCATGACGCAGATTTCCTGCTCATAATTCTGCGAGAGCCTTTCGACGCATTCACCAAACTCCGACATCGAGCCGTGCCAATAGGAATAATAGGACAGCCCGATAACGTCAAAATCAAGCCCAAGCCCGATAAGGTCGTCCAATATCCCCGAAATCGCCGAATATGATGCGCCCTCCGCAAGGTGAACAACCGTCTTTATGCTCTCGTCCACCGCCTTAACCGCCGACATTGCGGACGACATATATATGGTCTGATAGGTTCTCGATGCGCCGTTGGGGAACATAAGCCCGTTGTTGACCTCATTTCCCGTCTGAACCATCGAGGGCAGACAGCCCTCCTCCTCGAACCTCTTAAGCACATCGTAGGTGTAATCGTACACCACCTGCCGCAGATCCTCGCTGTTATAGCCCTCCCATTCCCTCGGAAGGGTCTGCTTGCTCGGGTCTGCCCAAAAATCGCTGTAGTGGAAATCAAGGCATACCTTCATCCCTGCGGCGACGGCTCTTTTTGCAATGCTTATATCCGTTTCGAGGTCGTTTCCGCCGCCGCCGAAGCTGTTCCCGTTTTCATCGAACGGGTCGTTCCAGAGGCGTATTCTCACATAGTTAATGCCGTATGAGGCGAGGATTTCAAATATATCCCCCTCCGTGCCGTCCGAATAGTAGAATCTGCCGCCTGCGTTTTCGACCTCCTCTATCGACGAGAGGTCAACGCCGAAAATAAAATCATCGCTCAGCCCGTCAATCTGGCTTACCCTTACGCCGTAATCGTCATACGAGGTAAATTCGTAGTCGAACGGATCCGCCGTATCCTGCCGACAGCCCGTAAGCGAAAGCATTGACACAGCAAGCAATATGGACAACATGACCGCAAAAAAATTGTGTTTCATAAGTACCGCCTCATACAAAAGTTTTAGGGCAACATTGCACAATCCTTACGTAGTGTCGCCCCCAGATTGCGTCCGATGTCAGGCACAGCCCCGATGCGCCGCCGCACATCTCCCGCACCCGAAATCCCGCACCCCTATTGTACCACATCCTCGCCCGCATTGCAAGTAATTTTTGATTTTTGGGGAGAATGAGATTGCATGCACATAATACTGCGTGGCGTCGGATAAATGCTTGAAGCCGAAGCCCCTGAATATCTCGCTGCTGCTGCGAACCTGATTGAACGCATATTTACACAGCTTCATGCTCCGAAGCCCCCTTTCTTAGCTCCTCCGCAAGCCTTGAGAATCGGGTTGTCTCCTCGCTGCCCTCGGGGGAAACGGCTTTGCTTGCCTGCTCGCCCTTTTTAACATATGACAGCGCACCCTCCCTGTCCCCTCTCGCCCTGCAAAGCAAGGCGTTGGCATAGCAGAAGCTTGAATAACGCTTGCTGTCCTTGACAATATCCGCATCGCTCTCTATTTCGCCCAATATTTTCCCCGCCTCATCGTATCTTCCCGTGTCAATGCACAGACGGGCGAGCTGGATGCGGTGACCGTAGGGGTTGGGGTAGCTTATCCCCTCTCTCGTCCGTATCTCCACAACCCTGCAGCTAAGCCTGTACGCCTCCTCAAGCTGCCCATCGTCCCGAAGAAAATCTATGAGATCCGTTGTATCGTTGAGGGTATAGGGATGCTCGCCGCCGTACCTTTGCGTCAGATCCTCTATAGCCTCCCGCTGAAGCTCTATTGCCTCGCTGTGTCTGCCCGTGCGGTTAAGTGCGGTGGCTTTGATGTTGATAAGATTGTTCATATTGTAATAATTCGACAGAACCTCGTCGCTTGTTATCTTTTCGACAGCCTCTCCCGCCCTTTCTACGGCGAACTCGTATTCGCCGCAGTTAACGCAGGCGTGCAGGTATTCCGAAAGGCAGTCGTACTGCCTGCCGTCCTCGGGCCGCTCCCTTTCCCAATATTCGTACACACGGCGCAGTACATCCCTCGCATTTTCGCAGCGTCCCATCGCCGAATAGCAATGCCCAACCATTCTGTACGCTCTCATCGTTGAATCATTCTCGTCGCCGTACATCTCGTGCGTTGCCCGATAGGCTCTCTGCGCAGCCTCAAGCGACTCGTCATGCCTCCCCACGCACAAATACACAACGGACAGCCGCCCCATCACCCTTATGGTTTCGTGATATTTTTCGCCGTAATGCTTCAGAAGCCACCGAACGCATTCCTCAAAAACCTCCGCCGCCCTTGCGTAATTCCCCATGTCGCCATACCTGTCGGCGACATTGCTTTTCGCAACGCAGATGTTCGGGTTGTCCGGCGGCAGGTATTCCTCGGACACACGAAGAACCTCCTGTGCGATTGCCAGCGCATCCTTCTCCCTGCACATATCCGAAAGAACGTTCGCCTTGTCGTTTAAGAGCTTAAGTTATGTAAAGGTAAGCTGTGGGCCATTCTTGACGTCAAGCCGCTTCAGTCCCTCGTCAAAGCATTCGAGAGCCTTGCCGTAATCCCACGCCGCCTCGTATCCTCTGCCAAGCTCGTCATATGCGTCCGCTATTTCACATTCAGATTCCCCGTTCTCCTCACGAAGATAGAGTGCCCTTTGCTGAAAGCTCATCCCCTCGGCGAAATCCCCCTTTTCACAGCAAACCTCCCCAAGCCTTTCCATATGCGCTATCGTAATCGAAGCGGACTCGCCGTATTTCTCGAGCGCAATCGCCAAGCCCCTGCGGCAAAGCTCCTCCGCTTCGTCGATTCTGTTGTAGTATTGATAGATGTCGCAGATAAAAAGTGCGGCGTCAAGGCAGTACGTGTCGCTTCCCCTGCCCCTGTCCTCGTACCATTCCGTTACCATCAAGAGCAGGGCAAGAGCCTCGTCGTAATCGCCGCTGCGGTAATAGCACAATGCGATTCGGTATGTGCAATAAATCGCCCCCTTCGAGCCTGCCCCGTTCCTCTCGCATACGTAGTCATATATGGCGTCATACACCGCCAGCGCCTCGCCGCAATCGTAATCATCGAACAGTGCCTCCGCAATCGCCGCCGCCTCGTCGACATTGCCCCTATCCAAAAGCCTTTTTAGCTTCTGCATTCTCATTGTCTTCAGCATTCCCATTGTGCCCTTCCTCCCCGTAAATTGTTCGTAAAATACCGCATTCTGCACCCATTCTATCACATCCGTCGGCAAATGTCCAGCGTTTGCTGTCGCAAGAAAGCGACTCCTGATTTTTTTGCCGCAGCAAACGCAGAAAAATTCGCCCGACTCTTGACTATTTCGCAATATCAATGTAAAATAGTAAGCGCAGGAGCGTTTAGAAATACGTTAAACGCAATGTTAAAAAAATTTGCAATGCGCTACGGGGCGATGAGGGCATCGCCCCCTACAGGGCGATATTAAATTTATCATGGGCAAAGGAATGCGTTACACGATTTCACATTTCGGTTTTCGATAAATTGATTAAATTTTGTTTTCAAATGTAAGGGGCAATGCCGCCCAACCAAGGGAAATCTGCCGCATCGTCCCGCAAATCGTGAACCGCCCCGCACCCATGCGGATAATGCTTCAATATCGGAGGAAAATACAATATGACGACAATAGATTTAAGCGGAAAATGGAACGCCCTCCTTGACGAGGGCAAGAGCGAGGAAATGCCCGCCGCCTACGACAGCGTGATAACGCTCCCCAACAGCACATCCAATGCGCGTCTTGGGCGGCTGAATACCGAAAAGAGCTACGGCTGCCTTACCGACCGATACAAATTCGAGGGCTATGCGTGGTTCGAGCGGCGCTTTTCCATAAACGAGGAGCAGGCGGCGGCGAGCGTTGTCCTCTTCCTTGAGCGCACACGAAAGACCGCCGTTTTCCTTGACGGCAGGCGTGTCGGGGAGGGCTTCTGCTCGCTTTGCGCACCGCACCGCTATAGCCTTGACGGGATTTCTGCGGGGGAGCATGAGCTTGTCATACGTGTGGACAACACCGACTACCCCACGGGCGGCGGTCACCGCACCTCACAGGACACCCAGACCAACTGGAACGGAATCACGGGGAAAATCGAAATCAGGTGCTTTAGGGCTTATCCCGAGGCGGTAATCCTCACCCCGAACGTGATCGAAAAAACGCTTACCGTAAGCGCAGACATCGCAGGTGTTGAATCGGGCAGGGCTACGCTTCGTGTCGTGGACGAGAGCAGCGAATACGGCGGCTGCACGACGGATTTCTCACAGAGCAGGCTCTCGGACTGCGTCATAAGGCTGTCCGAAAGCGTCCCCCTCTGGAGCGAGCATTCCCCGAGGCTTCTTCGCCTTGAAATCGAAATCGGCGGCGACAGCCGCAGCGTAGCCTTCGGCATGAGGGAGCTTACCGCAGACGGTCTTAAGCTTAAAATAAACGGCAGCGAAACCTTCCTTCGGGGAAAGCATGACGGGCTTGTTTTCCCGAAAACGGGCTTTGCGCCGACAGATACGGCAAGCTGGATAAAGGTATTTGAAACCGCAAAAAGATACGGCATAAACCACTACCGCTTTCACACCTGCTGCCCGCCGAATGCGGCGTTCGAGGCGGCGGATATAATGGGGATATATCTTGAGCCGGAGCTTCCGTTCTGGGGGACAATACCGGACGAGCTGAACGAGGAGCATGAGTTCCTGCGCTCCGAGGGCTTTCGCATATTGAGCGAGTTCGGACATCACGCATCCTTCGTGATGATGTCGATGGGCAACGAGCTTTGGGGCAGCGGACAGCGGCTTGACGAAATCCTTGCCGCCTACAAGGCGTTCTGCCCCGACAAGCTTTATGTGCAGGGCTCGAACAACTTCCAGTTCGTCCCGTGCATACTCGAGCATGACGATTTCTTCAGCGGCGTTCGCTTCGGGCGGGAGCGGCTTATACGGGGAAGCTACGCCGCCTGCGACGCTCCGTTCGGCTATGTCCAGACGGACGAGCCAAACAGCTCCCACAGCTACAACAGCCTTATCATCCCCGAAGCCGCCGAGGGCGGCTCTGACGGCGGCGAAATCATGATCCAGTACGGAACGGAGATGAAAAAGGTCACGGCGAATGCGGGCGGCGAAATCATCCCCAACGTCCCCGTCATCTCCCACGAGGTCGGACAGTACTGCATCTACCCCAACTATGACGAGATAGAAAAATACAGCGGCTCTTTACGTCACGACACCTACGAGGGCTATCGCAAAACGGCGCAGGAGAAGGGACTTTTCCCGCATTGGAGGGATTTCTTCGGCGCATCGGGCGCATTGGCGGTAAGCTGCTACAGAAGTGAAATCGAAACCGCCCTCAGAAGCGACCTCATGGCGGGATTTCAGCTTCTCGATCTTCAGGACTTCCCCGGGCAGGGCACGGCGACAGTCGGCATCCTCGACCCCTTCATGGACAGCAAGGGGCTTATTGAGCCGAACGAATGGCGGCGGTTCTGCGCAAGAACGGTGGTTCTAGCGGAGCTTCCAAGGTTCGTCTTTACGAGCGGCGAGAGGATTTCCTGCGGGCTTATGATTTCCTGCACCGACCCCGACTATTCTGCATCTAAAATCAACTGGACGGTAAAAATCGACGGGAAAATCGCCGCCGCCGGCGCAAACCCTGTCGGCGCATTCAACGGACGGATTGCCCGTGCGGGCTGTGCGGAGTTTACGCTGCTCTGCGGCAAGCCCTGTACCGCAGAGCTTGCTCTTCAGGTGGACGGGAGCGGCGTTACCAACCGCTATACGCTTTTCCTCTATCCCGAAACGGATACCGAGATAACCGAGGAATATATAAGGCACGGCGGCAGGACGCTCCCAATTGTTTCCGATATTTCTAAGGCAGACGAGAAAACGCTCTGCATCCCCAAGGCGGGTGAGAGCGACCTTAAGGGCGAATACTGCACGGATTTCTGGTGCTACGGTATGTTCAGGCAGATTTCCGAAAGCATGGGGCGGCAGGTTCCGACAGGAACTCTCGGTCTTTTCATCGACCAAGCCAGCGGCCTTCTCGGCGGCTTCCCCTGCGAAAGCCACACAACGCCGCCGTGGTATCACATCGTTTCCCATAGCCATTGCGCAAATCTTGACGGGACGGACATCGAGCCTGACGTCTGGGTGATAGACAACCCGCAAAGGGCGTCAAGGCTTGCGCTTCTCTACCGAAGCGGCAGCATAACCGTCTGCACCTCAAGGCTTTGGGAAATCGCCGACAAAATCGAGGTAAAGCACTTTGCGGCGAGCCTTGTGGATGGTATACTGGGATGAAAAGAAGCATTTACGGCATGACTCCGACAGCGTTAAGGGAATATTTCCGCTCCATCGGCGAAAACCCCGCAAAGGCGGATATTGTCTTTGACGGGGTGTATCGGCGAGGCATAGCGGATTTTTGCGAGCTTGGCTTTTCGGCGGGGACAACGGAGCGGCTCGGGGAGGACCTTTCGTTTGCGCTTGCCGAAACCGCTGCGGTAAACAGGTGCGAGAATGCGGCGAAGCTTCTTTTAAGGCTGGCTGACGGGGAGCTTGTCGAAACGGTGCTTATGCGGCAGAAATTCGGGGCTTGGGTCTGCGTATCGACTCAGGTCGGCTGCGCTATGGGCTGCGCCTTCTGTCAGAGCGGGCGGCTCAAAAAGCGGCGAAGCCTTGCGGCGGAGGAAATCGTGGGGCAGGCGATAACGGTATCGAGGGAGCTTGGCGTTAAGATAAACGGGATTTCCGTCATGGGCATCGGCGAGCCGTTCGACAATTTCGCCGCCGTGTCGGATTTCTGCGGCATTGTCTGCGCCCCGAAGGGGCTTGCCCTCGGCGAACGGCATGTCACGGTTTCGACCTGCGGCATTGTTCCGATGATATACGAATACGCCGCTCTCCCCCATCCCTGCAACCCCGCCATAAGCCTCCATGCGCCCAACGATGCGCTTAGGGATGCGCTTATGCCGATAAACCGCCGCTATCCCCTCTCGGAGGTCATGACGGCGGCGGAGTATTTTTCCGAAAAAACCAACCGCCGTGTAACGCTGGAATACGTCATGCTTGACGGCGTGAACGACACGCCCGCCCTCGCCGAGCAGCTTTGCAGCCTTATCGACTCACGCCGCTTCTATGTCAACATCATCCCCTACAACTCCACCGACTCCTCCTTCAAGCCAAGCGGCAGGGAGCGGATAATGCGCTTTTACGATGTCCTTAAAAGAAACGGGATAGTTGTCACCATGAGAAGGAAATTCGGGGCGGAGCTGAAGGCCGCCTGCGGCCAGCTTCGGTCGGATTATGGGGACGGCGTATGAGCGTGTTCCGATATTCCGACGACAACAAGCGCTACCACACGCTGTCCTACCACAACAGGCACACCTACGGGGCGAGGGTGTATAAGGCGGTGATAGATGCGGGGCTTTCCTGCCCGAACGCAGACGGCACGAGGGGCACGGGCGGCTGCATTTTCTGTGACGGGGGGAGCGGCTTCTTCACCGCCGACAGCCGCCTCTCCATAACCGAGCAGCTTGCCCTTGAGGAGCGGCGCATAAGGGCGAAGCATTCCGATGCGAAAATACTCGCCTATTTCCAAGCGCACACCAACACCTACTGCTCCCCCGAGCGGCTTGAGCGTATGCTCTCTGAGGCGGAGGATTACGGGGCGTTTGCAATTTCGGTCGCAACACGGGCGGACTGCCTTGACGAGGAAAAGGTTCGCATTCTTTCACGGGTCGGCATTCCGCTTACGGTAGAGCTTGGGCTTCAAACCGCCCACGACAGCACCGCCCGAAAAATCAACCGCTGCCACACCTTCGCCGATTTTCTTCAGGGCTACAGCCTGCTCAAGCGGTACGGAATACGTGTATGCGTGCATATTATAAACGGACTTCCCGACGAGGACGAGGGCATGATGCTCCAAACGGCGCAGACTCTCGGCGCACTGCGTCCCGACGGGGTGAAGATACACCTGCTTCACGTCATAAGCGGAACGCCGCTCGATAGGCTGTACAAAAGCGGAGGCTATATCCCGATGGAAAAGCGGGACTACATCGACACCGTTGTGCGCCAGCTTGAGCTTCTCCCCGCCGAAACGGTTATCGAGCGGGTAACGGGCGACGGGAATAAGTCACGGCTTGTCGCCCCGCTCTGGAGCGCCGACAAGCTTTCCGTCCTTGTCGGCATTGACAAGCGCCAGCGGGAGCTTGACACATGGCAGGGGAAATGTTTTTCGGAGGATTGAGGTATGCTTGACCATCTTGACAAAAGCGGCGGCAAGAGCCTTTATGAGCAGCTCTACGAGGATATAAGGGACGACATCCTCTGCGGCAGACTTACCTGCGGCGAAAAGCTCCCGTCAAAGCGGGCGGTCGCAGAACGCCTTAGAATAAGCGTTATCACGGTCGAGAACGCCTATGCCCAGCTTATCGCCGAGGGCTACGTAAGGACACGGGAGCGTAGCGGATATTTCGTACAGTACAGCGGCGGCGCACTGCCCCCTGCCCCGAAAATCCGAGAGGAAAAAATCGCTCCCCCGTCGGAGGAGCCGCCGTCCCCCGCTTCGGATGCGGCGGATACGGCGGCGTTCCCGTTCACGGTCTGGGCGAGGCTTATGCGCTGCGTTCTCCTCGAGAAGGGAACGACGCTTTTGAAGCCCGTTTGTAACGGCGGCGCAGAGGAGCTTCGCCGTGCGATTTCGGATTATCTTTACCGTGTAAGGGGCTTCTATGTCCCATACGAGCGGATTATAATCGGCGCAGGAACGGAATATCTGTACAATCTTCTTATACAGCTTCTCGGTCGGGAGCAGGTATACGGCATAGAAAACCCCGGCTATGAAAAGCTGCCGAAAATATATGCGCTGAACGGCGTGAGGTTCGAGCATATCCCCCTTGACGAGGACGGAATAATTCCCGCCGAGCTTGAGCGTCGGGGCGTTACGGCGGCACACATCTCCCCCGCCCACCATTACCCCACGGGCATTGTCATGCCGATTTCAAGAAGGCGGGAGATAATGGACTGGGTCATGCGGGAGCAGGGGCGGTATGTTATCGAGGACGATTACGACAGCGAGCTTCGCTGGAGCGGGAAGCCCGTTCCGACAATGTTCGGGATGGATACGTCGGGACGTGTCATCTACATAAACACCTTCTCTCAGACGATTGCGCCGTCGGTGCGTATAAGCTATATGTGCCTGCCGCAGGGGCTGTATGAGCTTTGGAACGAGCGGCTCGGGTTCTACTCCTGCCCCGTTCCCGTGTTCGAGCAATATACGCTTGCCCGCTTTATTTCGGGCGGCTATTTCGAGCGGCACATAAACCGTGCGAAAAAGCGGTTTCGGCGCATTCGGGAGCTTGTCCTCTCGCTTATGGGTCAGCTTGACGGGGTAGTCGTTTCGGAGGAAAACGCAGGACTCCACTTCACGGCAACCCTCGGGAAATCGGCGGCGGAAACGCTTGAAATATGCAGGGAATGCGGCTTGAGGATAACGCCGCTGTCGGATTACTACACGCCGCCCGAGCGCTGCGCCGAGAATAAGTATGTCATAAACTATGCCGCCGCCGATGAGGAAAAATGCCGTGCTGCGCTTTCAGAGCGGGGGCAGTGATTGCGGCGGGCAGCTCCCTTTTGTCCTAACTGGTCTTATTAAATAATAGCATTTTGGTCATTGAAACACTACCAAAATGTGATATACTATAGGCATAAGGCACGGTGCTGACAAAATGACAAAATTAGCAAAAGGACAAAAGGAGAATGACATATGAACACTAACAAGGCAAAAAGCGATAAGCTTCTTAAAATCTGCGTTACGGCGATGTTCGCCGCACTTATCTGCGTTGCGACAATGCTTATACAGATTCCCTCGCCGCTCAACGGCTATGTAAACTTCGGCGACTGCTTCATCCTTATCGCCGCATGGATACTGGGTCCTGTATACGGCTTTGCGGCGGGCGGCATTGGCTCTGCGCTTGCCGACCTGTTTTCGGGCTATGCCCACTACGTTCCGGGGACGTTCGTTATAAAGGGGCTTATCGCCGTGGCGGCGGCGCTTATCGTACACGCCTTCATTAAGAGAAGCGACAGGCTTCGTCTGCCCGGCTTCATTGTCGGCGGCATTGCGGGAGAGGCGATAATGGTTGCGGGGTACTACCTGTATGCGGCGCTTCTTCTCGGAAAGAGCTTTGCGGGCGCACTCGCAAGCGTCCCCGGAAACCTCGTTCAGGGTGCTTTCGGCGTTGTCGTGGGCGTTGTCGTAATGCAGCTTATAGTAAAAACAAAGGTGCTTTCAAAATTCGGCGGGCTTTGCTACATCTCGGTTTAAGAGCGGAAGCTGCATAAAGCAAAATCGGGGGCGTATGCTCCCGATTTTTTGTATTATCTGTCATCTACCAGCACTTGCTGCACGGAGAATAGCCGAGGCTTTTCGCCTCCTCAAGCGTAAGCTCTGCAGCCGACTTCATCCCCGAACAGCTCGAATAGGAATGGTATTTCGTCCCGTTTCCCGATGCGGCGACGAAAACCGTAATGCTATGCTCGTTCTCGGACGTAGCGTTCTCGGGCGAAGCGTTTTCGGGCGGCTCGGCGGTGGTCTGTGCGGTTGTCGTTTGTACAGTGGTCGTTTGTACAGCCGTTGTCTGTGCGGCGGCGGTCTGCGGGGTGTCGGCTTCGGCGGGAACAGCCGCTTCAGCGGCGGCAGGCTCCTCTGTTGCCTCCGAGGCTGACTCCTCCGTATGAGTCGACTCCAAGGATTCGGAGGTCTGACTGCTTTGCGCCGCAGCCTCCTCTATATCGGGCAGAAGCTCCGACTTTTCTGCGGCGGCTGTCCACATAAGGCTGGCTGTGCCGTCAAGCGAATGCACATAAACCGTCACGGAATTATCGGCGTAGTTCGCCGAAAGGAACTCGGCCGCTCCCTCAACCAAATCGGCAAAGGTATGCGCATTGCTGCCGTTTGCGGCTATCTCGAGTATGATTTCCCCGTCCTTCTCATAAGCCGCCGTATCGCTTATCGCCAAGGACAGCTCCGAGCCGCCTCCCGAAAAATATCCCCTCGCCCCGCTCTCAATCATGTCGCAGAGCGTGTACCTCGGCTCCCCGTCGGCGGAGAGCTGCTCATCGCCGTATATAATGACGCTTTTCCTTGTGGCAACGGGAAAGAACACGGCGTAAATCACCGCCGCAATCGCCGCCGCCAAAGCCCCTATCGGGATAAGCCCCAAAAGCCTTAGCTTCCTATCCTTTATTCCCTTTATTTTGACACACCCCTTTGCATACGGGCATAGGACAGCCCCGCTCAGCCCCGTGCGGTGCTATCAGACCTCGGACGGGACACTGTCACGCATGAGGTAATCCTTGTCCTCGTCCATCATCTCCAGAAGAATATCGGCGCAGGACGGGTCGAACTGCGTTCCCCTGCCCTTGACGATTTCGCCCCGAACAACATCCTGCGGAAGCGCATCGCGATAGCTTCTCCTCGATGTCATGGCGTCATAGGCATCCGCAATGCCTATAATCCTTGCCGTCAGGGGAATATCCTCGCCCGCCGCCCCCTCGGGGTAGCCCGTCCCGTCATACTTCTCATGGTGGTACTTTGCCCCGACCGCAATGTCGGGAATACTTGTGATGTTCTTAAGAATGCCCTCGCCGATGGACGGGTGCATTTTTATCATCCTATACTCATCGTCAGTCAAGCGGCCGTCCTTGTTTATGACGGCGTCGGGTACGCCGATTTTGCCGATGTCGTGGAGCATACCCATGTAGTAAATCTTGTCAAGCTCCTGCTCGGGCAGACCCATTCTTTTGGCAATTCTCACCGAATAATCCGCAACCCTCTCGGAATGTCCGTGCGTGTATTTGTCCTTAGCATCTATGGTTTTCGCAAGCGTTAGGACTACCTCCTTTGAAAGCCGCTCAAGACGCTCCGCCCTGCGCTTCGCCTTTTGCGTCTGCTTTTCGACCTCTATCTGGAGATTGTCCCGAAGCTCGTTAAGCTCCGCCAAGGTTTTCATGAGATTCTGGTAATCGGGGGTTTCCATGGAGAAAAGGATGATAAGAAGCGCAATAGATACGGTAAAGAAGCTCAAAAGGACATCGGGGAAGGCAAGCATCTGCAAAACCGGTCCCGCAAGAGCCATGAAAACATATATAACGCCCGAAGCGAGCTGCTTTGTCTTGAACCGCCCGTGATAGCGGAGCATTACCGCAAGCGAAAACAGTATGTAGTACAGCGGCACGGCATAGACGAAAATATACGCCGTCCCGTGGATATACTCCCCGCCCTCTCCGAACGAGAAAAAGAACCCGAAAAGCATATTCGCCGCAAGCAGTGCCAGAAACACGCCCAAAACGATTTTGTTTGCAACGCCGTTTTTCGCCCTCGTATGTGCGGGGTAGACATAGCTTTGTATGTACTGTAAAAAAGCGTAGCCCGTAAAGAACGCCGACGCAAAGTATATCGTGTTTGCCGCCGTGTTCACCCATGCGGGAATGTCACTGCCGTAGCTTATCGTGAATGCGGATGCAATATCCATGACCTCCGCCACGAAAGCCGCTAAAACCAAGCGGCTGAATTTTCTGTTGACCTCGGTGTGTCGGGAATAGTAAACAGACAACGCTATGTAGATTACAAGGACACACAAAGCTCCCGCAAGCTCGAAATCAATGTTGTAGCATAAATTACCCATTGTCAATTTCCTTTTTCGCTGTCGTATGTCGGTTTTTGGGATAGGGATAGTGCCTTAATAAAAAAGCTACATTTTTCTGCTTCATGCACCAAAAAATGTAGCTTTCAAAAATGGTCGAGATGACAGGATTCGAACCTGCGGCCTCTGCGTCCCGAACGCAGCGCTCTACCAAGCTGAGCCACATCTCGATACGTATATTCACTATACGCAACATGAACATTATAGCACACACTTTTCAAAAAATCAAGAGCTTTTTCAAAAAAACCTGCGCCCCTTGGGAAATATTGCTCCCCTGCGTGCGGGTCTGTTGACATGGCTTTCTTAGAGCGGTATTGCGGGCAGGCTTGGAATGGGAATGAGAATGAACAAGCCCCCGCATCATATCAATGCGAGGGAGCGTTCTATGAGCGATTTTCAAGCGCAGCTTATATCATATAGTTCAGAAATCCGTTAAACGGAATGTGAATTGAATGTGCTAGGTGATGGCGGGGCGATGAGGGCATCGCCCCCCTACAGGGTGGCATTAAATTTTAACGGCGGCACAGGAATGCGTTACGTTATTTCACGTTTCGGTTTTCGATATACGAATTAAATTTTATTCGCAATGTAGGGGGCGATGCCTCATCGCCCCGCCAACGTTGCAATTCCAATGTGCATTACCGTGTTATTGTCCGTGAATGCCCTTATGTGTAGGGGACGACGTCCTCGACGTCCCATACCAACATTGTGCATTTAATTCACATTCCATTTAACGGATTTCAAATTAAATCTTATATGTAGGGTGCGATATTAAATTTACCGTGTGGCACGGGAATGCATTACGTTATTTCACGTTTCGGTTTTCGATATACGAATTATACCATGGTGTCACATATGGTGTCAAGAGCTTTTTGAAAAAACTGCGCTTTCGGAAATTCGCTGCGCTTGAAATAAAAGCTTAATTATGCTATACTGTCACTGTGCAATTCCGCACGGCACTGTTTTAGAGGAGTAAAAATGAGGCTGTTCCATATAAGCGACCTGCATATAGGAAAACGTCCCGGGCGGCGGGATATGACCGAGGAGCTTCGCCATATCCTTATGGATATTGTCCTCGGCGAGGCATACGACGCTTACCGCCCCGATGGGCTTATTATTGCGGGCGACATATACGACAGGAGTCTTCCGTCCTCGGAGAGCGTTGCGCTTTTTGACGAGTTCCTTATCCGTGCCGCAGAACTGTCCCTCCCGCTTTATATCATAAGCGGCAACCACGACAGCGACAGGCGCATATCCTACGGCAGGGACATCTTCCGCAGAAGCGGCGTACATATCTCCCGCCCGTTCACGGGGGACGGCTCTCTTTACATCGCACAGGCGGGCGGCGTGGATATTGTCCTCATGCCGTATATCTCGCTTGAACGGCTGCGCTCGGTATACCCCGATGAGGACATCCCCGACATGACGGCGGGAATGCGGCTCGTGTTTTCGAGAAACGGACTTCCCCGCAGGGACAGACCCTGTGTGATTGCGGCGCATCAGGCGGTAGGGCGGTTCGGCTCGGAGAAAGCGACGGTCTGCGCCTGCTGTCAATTCGGGGACAGTGATTCCAAGACTTTCAGCAGAAACACGAATCAAAATACCGCTCCCGTCTGCGCACGGGCGGCGGGGACGCTTGAGCTTATCGACCCCGATGTGTTCGAGGGCTTCGCCTATGCCGCCCTCGGGCATTTCCATTCGCCCATGTCCCCCGCAGAAAACGTGAGGTACTGCGGCTCGCCGCTGTGCTATTCCAAAAGCGAGGCGGCACGCCAGCCGCACAAGTCCCTCGACATCATCGACATCGAGGAAGGCTCCTCCGCAGCCGTAGAGCATTTCCCGCTGACACCGCTTCATGAAACAAGGATAATTTCCGACAGCCTTTCGGCAATTCTCTCCGACAAGCACCCGCCCTCCGACGATTACCTCTACATAACCATAACCGCAAACGACACCCCCGATGACCTCCCCTGCGGGAAAACCAACAGCGAGCTTATCGGCGGGAAATTCCCGAATTATATAGGGATAGCCTACGAAATGCGCTCCACGGCGCAGGATTCTGTCGGCGGCGCATACTCCGCCCCGTCCTTTGAGGAGCTTCTCGGCGGATTTTACAGGGAGATGTGCGGCGGCGAAATAGACGATGAGCTTCTAAGCCTTGCGTGCGATATATTTGACAAATGTGATGAGGACGAAACGGAATGACACTTTTTAACCTGACTCTTAAAGCGTTCTGCGCCTACCGTGAGGAGCAGACGGTTGACCTTCTCCGATACAAGGGACAGGCGTTCCTTATAACGGGCGACACGGGTGCAGGAAAAACCTCGATTTTTGACGGAATAATCTATGCCCTGTACGGGAGAACGGGGGGCAGTCTGCGTGACGAGGGCACGCTTCGCTGCCAGAGCGCACAGAGCGGCGAGGAAAGCTATGCGCAGCTTACCTTCGGCACGGCGGGAAAGACGTATACCGTCCGCAGAACGGTGCGGGAGAGAGGCAAGGCTGCCCGCAAGGACGACTGCTTCATCAAGGGAGAGGACGTATATGTCGAGGGCAGAAGTGCCGTTACGGAATATGTCACACGGCTCCTCGGCTTCGACGGGGACGCATTCTGCCGCATATCCATGCTTGCACAGGGGGAGTTCTCCCAGCTCCTCACCATGAACAGCAGCGACAGGGAAAAGGTGCTTCGCAGGGTGTTCATGACGCACAAGTACGAGCGGTTCGGGAAAAAGCTAAAGGAGCTTGCCGACGAGAGCAGGACTCAGCTTGAGCTTATTTCGGGGAGCTACTCCGCCGCCTGCTCCCAGCTTGCCGTGCATATCGGCGAGTATGCAGACACCGACAGCTTCGGCGACATCCGCTCCCACGAGGAGCTTGCCAAGGCTCTATGCGAGCGGGAGGGCGTCCTTTCGGAGGAAATTGCCCTCGGACAGGAGAAAAGCGCAGCCCTTCGCCGACAATACCAAAGCGCAGCCGAGGCGGTGGAAAACGCCCGCATCCGCTGCAGCCGCTTTGACGAGCTTGACAGAGCCGCCGCCGAGGTAAAAAGGCTCGGCGCAAAAAGCGGCGATATCGACAGGCTTCGTGAGCGTCTTGAGCAAAGCGACAGAGCGGAGCGGGTAAAGCCCTTTTTCGCAAGGGCGCAGGAAAGATACTCCCGCCTTGAGGCAAGCCACACGGAGCTTTCCTTGGCAAGGGCGGCGGCGTCCGCCGCCTCTGAGCGGCTTCGCAATGCGCAGGAGCGGAGCGCAGACAGGCAGCCCATGCAGCGGGAAAAGGAGCTTCTTCTGGCGCAGAAGCCCTCCGCAGAGGCTCTGGCGGGGCTTCTTGAGGGGCAGGCGGTCCGTAAGGCGGAGCTGTCCCGTCTTATGTCGGCGGCAGCGGAGTCCGAAAGGAGCATAAGCGACATCTCCCGCAAGGCCGAAGCCGCCGCCCGACAGCAGCAGGAGCTTGCGGATAGCCTAGAATCCGCAAAGAGCCTTGCGGCGGAGATACCGCTTCGTGAAAGGGAGCTTGAGGAAATCCGCCGCTCCGAGAGCGACTGCGCCGCCCTTATCGAGGGGCTTGGTGTTCTTTCGGCGGCAGGACAGCGCACAGAGGAATGCGAAAGGACCTTCGAGCGTTCGCAAAGCCTTTATCTTAACAGCGAGCTTGAATTTACCGCACAAAGCGCAGCCTTCTACGCAAATGCGGCGGGACGGCTGGCGGCGGCGCTCGAAAGGGATATGCCCTGCCCCGTGTGCGGCTCGACAGAGCACCCCCACCCCGCCGAGCTTTGCGAAAACGCCGTCACCCAACAGGAGCTTGACGAGATGAAAACGGCTTCGGAGCGGCTGCGCTCCGCCCACAACGCCGCCGACAGGGAGCTTATCGCTGCAAGAGAGCGGGAGGATGCCGTGCGGACGGCTGCGGCGGGGCTGTATGCCCGTGTGTTCGGGGAGGCTTCGGACGAGGGGCAGCTTCTTTCGGAGATGGACTCCGCAGAGCTGCGGCTGAGTGAGCTGCGGCAGAAGCGGGAGCCGGCGGAAAACGCCCTCGAACAGGCGCAGAACGCCGAAGAGCTGCTCCCCGAAATGAGGGAGAAAGCCCTGCGGCTCGAAAAGGAGATTTCGGCACTTTCACAGCAAAGGCAGAGCCTTTCCGAGCAGGCGGCGAGGGAGCGCAGCATGGCGGCGGCGGAGCAGGCTCGTCTTGACGAATGCAAGCAAAGAGCGGCGCAGCTTCTCGCTTCGCTCGCCCTGCCGCAGGGCTGGGGAAAGCCTACGGACGCACAAGCCGCAAGGGAGCTATGTCGGCGGTGCAAGGAGCGAATAGAGGAAATAAG
>X287_Common_Brushtail__coassemble_37_pt1 | contig 26669 bp, 27 predicted proteins | sample X287_Common_Brushtail__metabat2_high_PE_016 | metagenome-assembled genome bin X287_Common_Brushtail | reverse complement strand
CATATACAGACTGCGTGAAAGCTGGGAGCTGTCCGCCATTATCAGAATCAGATCCGCTTCACCCTGCACAATAAAATCACGGGTGATTTTTTCCTCCTCGGAATCCGCCGTTAAGGAATAGCTCCCGGGAAGGTCGACAACAGACACGGCTTCTCCCCGATGCTTGTAAGTCCCCTCGCAGCGTTCAACGGTCTTGCCGGGCCAATTTCCGACGTGTTGGTGAGAGCCTGTCAGGGCGTTAAAAAGGGTGGATTTGCCTGAATTGGGCTGTCCCAAAAGAGCAATTTTATACATTCGGCTTCACCTCGATTTTCTCTGAATCCTTTCGGTTTATCGCAATAAGCGTGTCCCTTGCAAATATCAGGATTGGCATTTTCCTTTGGCTGCGGATGACACGGATTTCCGTATCAGGGACAAGTCCCATAGAGCCGGCACGTCTGACAAAATGGGGGTCTTCCCCAACATCTATCAGCATATACGTCCGCCCCTCAGTGGTTTTTGATAGCTTCATGCTGTTTATTCCTCCTCATATATTTTTCCTACTGAACAGTATACAGCTGTTTTTTTGGATTGTCTATGCTCATATAAGCATTTTTGTTCCAAATGTCATTAGGGTTTGACAAAACTAACTCGATGTGCTACAATAGAAGTCATGGAAGAGTATATGATTAAAAGAGATGGATTAAGAACCGAAATTACCTTAAAAAACGCAGAAGCTAAAAGCTCTGAGCTTCACTGCCGCACAACAGACGGAGCTGCGAAATTTATTCTGTATGAGATTTATCCGGGCATTTTCTTTGTGTTCAACGATGTGCAGGCGAGCGTTTTGCCCAAGATGACAGCGTACGAGGCGGACGACTGCATCTGCACGATAAATTACGCCGCCAGCGGAACGTGCGGGCTATATTCGTCAAACGGGAAATATATCTATCTGCGGGCAGGAAAGCTTATGCTAAGCAGCGAGCAGGCGGAGCATTCCTTTGAATATCCTGTCGGGAGCTATTTCGGCATCGAAATTTGCATCATGCGAAGGGCACTCGAAAGCAAAGAGTTTCTGTCGTTCTTCGATATTGATATTGAGCAGATGCTTCATATCTGTTTGCAAAATTCGCATACAACGGTGATTGTCGAAAATGTGAATCTGTTCAAGAACACAATCGATGACGTCATGACGCTTTGGCAAAATGAAGCTCTTGATTTGTCGCTCCTGCGGCTGCACGCTTTATACATATTGAGAATGCTCACGGCGGGAGCGGCTGAGCTCCGCTTAGGCTATGAGGGGGCGTTGTCGAAATGTCAGATGGACATGGCAAAGAAGACGGAGCAGCTTCTCACATCAGATTTAGCGAGCAGGAGGACGATTGCGGATATTGCAAGGAGCTTAGACATAAGTGCGACAAGCCTTAAGAATTATTTCAGGACGGTTTATGGGCAGAATATTTCTGAATATCTTAAGGGTAAGCGAATTGATGAGGCGAAAAGATTGCTGAAGGAAACGAATCTTTCCATATTAGAGATTGCGAACAGAGTCGGTTTCGAGAGCCAGTCTAAATTTACGGCGATGTTTCATGCCTCGCTTGGTCTGACACCGACCGAGTTCCGCAGAAGCAGCAACGAATAGCAACACCGCCCATCGGGAACTTCCCAATGGGCGGTAAATTTGTATTGGATAAGTATTGCCGAAATTCGGACGGGATTAGCCGAGGACGACCTCGACCTCGTGAACGCCGCCGTCAAAGGCAGGGATAACAGCCCCCTCGAACGCCTTTCCGTCAACGGTCATAGACGCAACGCCTGCGCTGACGTGGTTGGGATTCTTAACCGTCACGTTATAGGTTGCGCCGCGGAAGAGTCTGGAAATCTTGAAGCCGTCCCACTCGTGCGGGATGGACGGGTCAATCTTAAGCCCGTCATACTGCGGCTTAACGCCGAGAATGTACTGCGAAATCGCAACGAAGTTCCACGCAGCCGTACCCGTAAGCCAGCTGTTCTTCGCCTCGCCGTGACGCTTTGCGTCCTTACCCGCTATCATCTGTGCGTAAACATACGGCTCGGTTCTGTGCAGGTCGCTCATCTCCTCACGGAATGCGGGAGCAATCTTTGAATAATACTCGAACGCCTTATCGCCGTGTCCGACGGCAGCCTCTGCGCAGATTATCCATGCGTTGTTATGGCAGAACACGCCCGCATTCTCCTTGTAGCCGCCGGGGTAGGTGGAAATCTCGCCGTACTGGATAAGGTACTTTGTAAAGGCAGGGTTATTAAGCACAAGACCGTGCTTCGAGTTGAGGTACTTGTCAATGCTTTCGAGGGTCTTTATGTCGCAGCCCTTCTCCTTGCCAAGACCCGCAAGAACGCACCAGCCCTGCGGCTCGATGAATATCTTGCCCTCCTCGCACTCGTGAGAGCCGACCTTGTTACCGTTATGGTCATACGCACGCAGGAACCACTCGCCGTCGTATCCGTATTCAAGCGTAGCCGCCCTCATCCTTTCGATGACAGCCTCCGCACGCTTCGCCTCCGCTTCATCACCCTTAAGGCGGCACATTGCGGGGTACTCAGGGCCGATAAAGCAGAACATACCCGCAATCATCACGGATTCAGCAGTCTGCGAATAGAAGGGCTTCTCGGTGAACATTTCCTTGTTGTTATAGGTCTGGAAGGACTCGCCCGGCTTATCGGAGAAACAGGAGAGGTTGAGGCAGTCATTCCAATCCGCACGTCCCGCAAGCGGCAGACCATGCGGCCCTATCTTCGTGCAAACATGGTTGAACGCTCTCTTCATGTGGTCGAGCATGGTATCGGCAAGCTCCGCCTTATTCTCATACGGAACTCTCTCGTCAAGAATGGATACGTCGCCAGTTTCCTTGATGTACTGCGCCACGGCGAGAATCATCCAAAGCGGGTCATCATTGAAGTTAGAGCCAAGCTCGTGGTTGCCCATTTTCGTGAGCGGCTGGTACTGGTGGTATGCGCCGCCGTCCTCAAGCATTGTCGCCGCAAGGTCGATAAGACGCTCTCTTGCCCTTTCGGGTATCTGATGAACAAATCCAAGCAAATCCTGATTAGAGTCACGGAAGCCCATTCCTCTGCCGATACCGCTCTCGAAATAGGATGCGGAACGTGACATATTGAAGGTAACCATGCACTGATACTGATTCCAGATATTTACCATGCGGTTCACCCTTTCATCGGGAGAATCCACGGAGTACTGGGTAAGAAGCCTGCTCCAATATTCCTTAAGCTCATCGAAAAGCTTATCCGCCTTTTCGGGCGTATCGCAAAGCTTCATCATCTCAAGAGCCTTCTTCTTGTTGATTACGTTCTTAAACGGCTTTGCACCGCCTACGCCGTCAACGGTATAGGATGCGGTAAGACCGTCATACCTTCCGCTTTCGTCAAACTTTTCATCGGCGGGCATTTCCACGTAGCCAAGGCAGAACACAAGCTCCCTTGTTTCGTTGGGTGCAAGCTCGATTTCCATGTAATGCGAAGCAACGGGTGACCAACCCTCCGCCACGGACATATTGGGCTTGCCCGCAAAAACAGCGTCAGGATGCTCGAAGCCGTTATACAGTCCAAGAAAGCTCTCCCTGTCGGTGTCGTAGCCCTGAATAGGGGCGTTTACGGTGTAGAAAGCGAAATGGTCACGGCGCTCCTTATATTCCGTCTTATGGTAGATGGTTGAGCCGAGGATTTCCACCTCGCCGGTGTTGAAGTTTCTCTGGAAGTTGGTGGAATCATCGTTCGCATCCCAAAGACACCACTCCACAAATGACGTAAGCTTAAGGCTCTTTTTAACGCCGCTTTCATTGGTTATGGTAAGCCTTTGTATCTCGCCGTTGAAGTCCTGAGGAACGAAGAACTTAACCTGAGCCTTGACACCGTTCTTGCTTCCCGTAATAACGGTGTAGCCCATGCCGTGGCGGCACTCATAGCTGTCAAGCTCCGTCTTGACAGGACTCCACCCGGGATTCCAGACGGTATCGCCGTCCTTTATGTAGAAGTACCTCCCGCCCATATCCACGGGGACATTGTTGTAGCGATAGCGGGTAATGCGGCGCAGACGAGCGTCCTTATAGAAGCAGTAGCCGCCCGCCGTATTTGAAATAAGCGAGAAGAAGCCCTGCGTTCCGAGATAGTTTATCCACGGGTAGGGGGTGCGGGGGGAGGTGATGACATACTCTCTGTTGGCGTCATCGAAGTAGCCGAATTTCATGTAAGACCGTCCTTCCTTGAAAAGAGAAAATCTCTTGACAATGTATGTTATATTATGGGCAGCAGCAATTAGCTTGCAGACATTGCCCTAACCCTAAGTATACACCAAACAAAGACAAAATACAAGTACTGAAAACGGTTACAGTAAAAAAATTATTCAAAAAGACCCGCAGAATGGTCATTATGACGAAAATACAAAAATGAGTTGATGAAAAAAGCTTTTTGTGGTACAATGAGTGGGGAGCTGTTAGCCGCAAACACGAGGTGTGCGCACGTTTCCCAAGTTCCCTACACATAAGCCTTCCCGAAATCCGTTAAACAAAATGCGCATTTTAACGCAACGTTATTCATATCGGATTATTGCCACACAATAATTTATCATGCCGTTTATACATAAATTTAACATGAATCCGTAAAACGAAATGCACGTTTTAACGCAACGTTGAACGCCCCAAGGAAACAGGCGGCAGGACACCGCCCAACAAAGGGGAACTTAGGCTGGCTTTTAGCTATTAGCTAAGAGCCAAAAGCCAATAAACCCACTAAAGGAGCTTTAATGTTTGAACTAAAGAAAACCGAGGGACTCGCCCGCCGCGGCACCTTCCACACGCCGCACGGCGATATTGAAACGCCGTTTTTCATGAACGTAGGAACGGCGGCGGCAATAAAGGGCGGCATATCCAGCATAGATCTGAAAGGTCTTAAAACCCGTGTCGAGCTCTGCAACACCTACCACCTGCACCTGCGTCCGGGAGAGGATGTCATATATAAGATGGGCGGACTGCACAGGTTCATGAACTGGGACAAGCCTATTCTCACCGACAGCGGAGGATTTCAGGTATTTTCCTTGTCCAAGCTGCGTAAAATCAAGGAGGAGGGCGTTTATTTCGCATCTCACCTTGACGGACGCCGCCTTTTCATAGGACCGGAGGAGAGTATGCAGATACAGTCTAGGCTCGCCTCCACAATTGCAATGGCGTTTGACGAGTGCATAGAAAACCCCGCCCCGAAGGAATACGTTGTGCAGTCCGTCCGGCGCACGACACGATGGCTCGAACGCTGCAAAAACGAAATGCAAAGGCTGAACTCCGATGAAGCTACCATAAACCGCCGCCAGCTTCTTTTTGCGATAAATCAGGGCGGCACGTATGACGACATCCGTATCGAGCATATGAAGGTTATCGCCGAGATGGGTCTTGATGGATATGCCATAGGCGGACTTGCCGTAGGAGAGCCTACGGAGGTCATGTATCATATCCTCGACGAGGCTCTGCCCTATGCGCCCGCCGACAAGCCTCGGTATCTAATGGGTGTCGGCACTCCGTCCAACATCATAGAGGGCGTTTATCGGGGAGTGGATATGTTCGACTGCGTTATGCCGAGCCGAAACGCCCGTCATGCGACAATATTCACATGGGGCGGCATAATGCACGCAACCAACGAGCGGTACAAGACCGATGAGCGTCCCCTCGACCCGCAGTGCGACTGTCCCACCTGCCGCAGCTTCAGCCGTGCCTACATCCGACATCTTTTCAAGGCGGGGGAGCAGCTTGCGGGGCGGCTTGCGGTGCAGCACAACCTCTACTTCTACAACACGCTTATGGACAGAATCTGCGATGCGCTTGACGAGGGCAGCTTCACGGAGTTTAGGAGCAAATACTCCCCCCTGCTTGCAGGGAAGCTTGAGGATTAAACCCACTGTTCAAAGAAAAGGATATGAAAAACACTTTTTTACAAGGAGGCTCTTCATGTCCTTTATCGAACTTATACTTATTGCCGCAGGACTGTCAATGGACGCCTTTGCCGTTGCGCTGTGCGACGGGCTGGTGATGAAAAGGAGAAGTCAAGCGGTGCTGACGGCGGGGCTGTTCGGGCTGTTTCAGGCGGTAATGCCGATTATAGGATACCTTCTCGGAGCGGCGTTCGCAAAGCCCATCGAGAAATACGACCACATCATCGCCTTGGCGGTGCTTGGCTTTATCGGCGGGCGGATGATTATCGAAGGCATTTCAGAGCTTGGGGGCAGGCGGGATAGCAATGTTCAAATCGCTGACGCTCCGGTGGGGATTTCGCTGGCAACGCTTCTTGTGCAGGCGGCGGCTACAAGCATAGACGCCTTTGTCGTAGGGGTAAGCCTTGCGGCAGTCGGGGCAGAGATTGTCCCCGCAGCGGCGGCAGCAGGAGCGGTTACGTTCTGCCTTAGCCTTGCGGGAGCGCTTGGCGGAGCAAGGTTCGGGGTCATGCTCGGGACAAAGGCGGAGCTTCTCGGAGGGGCAATCCTCGTAGCGACAGGGATAAAGACGTTCGCAGAGCATATGCTTTCGAGCGGGATTGGATAAGCACAAAGCGTCAGCCCATCCGCAGCACTGACGCAAAAAAACAAAGGGGCAGCGCTGCCCCGAGGTGGAATTATTATGATAAGAGCGGCAATATTTGACGTAGACGGGACATTATTGGATTCCTCGGAGATGTGGGAGCATACTGCGCAGAGGTATCTTCAAGCGCACGGGATAACGCCGAAAAGCGGCACGGACGATGCCGTAAGGAATATGTCGCTTACGCAGGGCGCACAGTATCTCAAGACGGAATATACCCTCCCCTACTCCACGCAGGAAATCGTGCGCCATATCACACGGATGACGGAGCAATGCTATCGCTCGCAGCTTCAGGCGAAAACGGGCGCAAGGGAGCTTCTTGCTGCGCTCAAGGGACGATGCGTTCATATGGCGATAGCGACCGCAGGAGATAAGGGGCTTGCGTTGGCGGCATTGGAGCGGCTTGGGCTGGCGGGGTTTTTCACGGCGGCGGTTTCCTGCTCGGAATACGGTCCGAAGACCTCTGCGGAGGTGTACCTTGCCGCCGCAGAGCGCATTTTCGCCATACCCTCCGAAGCCATTGTTTTCGAGGACAGCCTTGTGGGAATTGCTGCCGCAAAAGCCGCAGGCTTCACCACGGCGGCGGTAGCGGACATAAGCGAGGAGAATCAGGAGCTTGTGCGGCTTACGGCGGATTTTTATGCGGACAGCCTGATGGAGTATGCGGGGCGGACGGAGGAGCTGCTAGGCAGTTAGATGTTAGTGGGTAGTGGGCAGCCGCACACATGTGACATCATGTCCCCTACACATAAACTGTAATACGAAATCCGTTAAACGTAATGCACGTTTTAACGCAGCGTTGCGGGGCGATGAGGGCAAACAGGATGTTTGCGATGTTCCCCACAAAGGGCGGCAGGAAGCCGCCCAACAAAGGGAAACGTGGAATCTGACCCCTACAAATAAACCATAATACGAAATCCGTTAAACGCAATGTATTTTTAATTACAATGCACCACGGGGCGATGTTTACGCACATCGCCCCGCTACATGATAATTCTAATCTACGTCACCGTGTAATCGTCCGTGAATGCCTTTATGTGTAGGTAGGAACCACACACATCGTGCGCCACTTAGCTGTCAGCCAAAAGCTAACCACTAACAGCTGACCACTAAAAGCTAAAACTGCTTAGTGCCGAAGGCGGCGGCACGAACCTCCATTATACCCGTTTCGGGATAGAAGAACACCGTTCTCCCGTAGTTCAGACCCGTGTCCTCTGCGACAATCGGTATATGCTCCTTTCGGAGAATATCCTTAACCGCCGCAACGTTTCTGGCACCGATGTTGAACTTATCGTTTGCGGTAGCGAACATCACCGCTCCGCCCGCTATCTTTGCAGTCAGGTGTGCGGGATTAGCCCCCGCAATAACCATCTTGCGTATAAGGATAGGAACAGCCGTATCCGCAAAGCGCATCGGCGTGGCAGCACCGTTTGTTGCACCCGTACTATCCGGCAGCATTATATGTGACATCCCCCCGACACCTGTCGTCTTGTCAAGCAGACATATCCCTACGCACGAGCCAAGCGCATAGGTCACAAGTATATCGGGAGTTCGGCAGATGTTAAGATCCGATATACCGATAGTAATACTATTACTCATTGATAAACACCAAGCTTTTTCATCAGAATATCAAGCGATTCCATTTCGGGAATCAGGATGATGCTGGATTTTATATCAACCCCGCCGATAACAAAGCCGTCGTTGATAAACAAAACCCTGTCGCCGACCTGTGAAAACTCAATGATAGGGACGCTCATTATTGCCCCAAGCATATCCACGGTCATAGACGGAACGCTCATGTCTATGGTCATATCGGTAAGCTGAGATAGGGCATTGAGGTATGAGCCTGCCATGATATTGCCATCTCGGATATAGCGGAAAGCTCCGTTTCGCTAAGGGAGATTGCCTGAACATTCTCCATATTCATAAACGTGCTTAGGACAACGTTCGCAAAGCTGTCCTCAAGAAGGAACATTATCATGCCGTTTATGTCGCCCGTAAGGCGCACGAGAATGCCAATAATAACCTTTTCCGCGCCGCCCATCTCGTCAATAACCTGCTGATAATCCAATACCCTTACATCGGGCACACGCATCTCGACATTCTTCCCAAGCATAGCGGACAATGCGGAGGCGGCGCTTCCCGACCCGATATTTCCTATCTCTCTGAGGCAATCGATCGCCACAGGCGACAGCTCGTCATAATTCTTTATCATCTATATTACCTTAAGTTGTTGGCGATCTGGGTGAACTCGTCCGAGGTGGTGACAACACGGCTGCTTATCTGATACGCACGCTGTGTTTCAATGAGCTTTACCATCTGCGTGGCAAGGTCAACGTTCGAGGTCACAAGCACGCCCTGAAGCTTATCCATCGTCATATCCGCCGTGCCCTCGCCGCTTCTTGCGGTGGCAGCATAGCGGTTCGTTCCGATAGCCTCTATTCCGTAGGGATTGTCAAACGTAAACACGCCCACCATGTCGGCAAGCTCGTCATAATCCGCAACCGTCCCCTCGTCGTTGAACGGCACGACAATCCTGTTCATGTCGTAGTCCAGCACGTACTCTCCGGAGCTGCTCACGAGATACCACTCGCCCGTTTCCGCCTGTGTCATGCTGAATGCGCCGTCACGAGTGTAGTTCACATCGCCGTAGCGATCCTCGACAGCGAAGAAGCCCTCGCCCGCCGGAGCGAAATCAAGCATTCTGTCGGTGTAGTAAAAGCTGCTTTCCTCGAACATGAGGTCGGTTTTCTGCACATATGCGCCGTGTCCCGTCTGCCAATCCTCCTCGGTAGCGCGCTGAGTAGAATAAAGCGTATCGGCGAAATCGGGACGAAGCGTCTGATACCCATAGGTATTGATGTTGGCGATATTGTTTCCGTAGACGTTAAGCGCCTGCGCCTGTGCAATCATTGCCGTTTTTCCTGTATGAAAGGCTATGTTCATATGTTACACCTCTTTAGACGGTCGTTGTTCAGGTAAGCTTGCAGATGGAGCTTGCCTTCTGGTTCATGCTGTCGCAAAGCTGTAGGATGGCGCTGGAGGCTTCGTAGAGCCTGTTAGCGTTCATCATCATGGTCATCTCGTAATTAAGGTCAACGTTGGAACGCTCGACTGCGCCCTGTATAATGTCGTATTTCACATCGTCGGGGACATCTCCTGCGCTTACGGATGTGAACATATTTGCGCCGAACTTAGTAACGTCAGCCTCTGGGTCGATGTAGGAGAGGAGGAGCTTATCCACAAGCTGTCCATCCTGATATATGCTTCCGTCAACGTCAACCACAAAATCCTTTGTCCCAAGGTAAATCTCGCCGTTCTCGCCGAGAATGCGTCCCGAGGTCGAAAGGCAGAGGTACCCCTCATCGTCAAGCTCCCACTGTCCGTTTCGGGTCAGCATCTGCTCGCCGTTGTAGCCGTTGATGTTAAAATAAACATCGCCGTTTATCGCAACATCGAACGGAGAATCGGTGTATTCCAAAGAGCCCTGCGTAAGATCGGAATAGGACGTATCCACATATGTATGGGAGAATGTGCCGGAGGTTTCCTCACGGTGCTTTACAAGGATCATCTGCTCGTCAAAGGAATTGACAAGAATAGTATCCCGCTTATAGCCGGCGGTGCTCATGTTGGTGAGATTATTGCCGATAGCGTCAAGCTTGCGCTGATTCATTATCATGCCGTTGGCGGCGTAGTAATATCCTCTGTTCATGTGCTTCCTCCTTTGACATAAGGCTCAAGCTGTGCCTTAAGGGCAAGCGTCGCCTTCGTATGTATCTGACACACCCTGCTCTCGGAAATGCCGAGAGCCTTTGCGATGTCGGAATATTTCATGTTCTTGTAATAATAGAGCGTTATCACCTGACGTTCCCTTTCCTTAAGGGAGTCTATCGCCTGCGCCACGGTTTTCCTAAGCTCATCGTGCATGAGCTGTGAATCTGTGGCGGCGGTAGGCGATGGCGGCTCTTCAAAATTATCCTCGTACAAAAGCTCCTCAAACGAGAGCGTTACCGTACAGGATGCCTCCGCCATGTACCGAAGGAGCTTTTCCTCGGTTATATCGAGGTACTGTGCAAGCTCTTTGGTCGTAGGTGCCCTATCATATAAATTATACAACGCCGAGTTCGCTTTGTCAAGAGCTTTGGCAAATTTCCTAATGCTTCGGGGAATCCAGTCCTGACGTCTTATGTAATCTATTATTGCTCCGCGTATTCTCAAGGAGGCGTATGTTTCAAATCTTGCACCCTTGGAATCATCGAAGCTTTCGATAGCGTCCATGAGAGCGATTACGCCCTCGTTTATGACATCGTCGGTATCGCCCGACTTTATATACATATTTCTAAGGGACATAGCGCAGGAGCGCACAAGTCCCATGCAGTTCAGAACAATCTCGTTGCGCAGGGCAATGTCACCGCTGCTTTTATATTCGGCAATTCTTTCGGCGGTGTTGTAGTCCATGACGTAACGCTCCCCCTCCCCTGTGATATTCCTCCCCGTTTTTCGGGGTCAGCCATGCCCTCGTCAGACCCGCCCGATAAGCCCTATTGCGTTTGTGCCGCAGGGCTGCTCCGTACGCTTTAGCCTACCTTTGCATTGGCTCTTGAGTTAAGGCTAATGCTGCCTATCGCCTGAATTTGTGCGGAGGCGTCTATTTCGCTATAGGAAAGCACGGTTATGTTCGGGATGAACTGGTCGGTAAGCTTCTTGAAATAAATGCGGACAACAGGAGATGTAAGGATTATGATGGTCGGGATGACATCCTTTATCTTGTCTATCTCGGCATTGGTTGCACTTACTATATTCTGGATAATATCGGGAGCCATTGCAAGGTAGCTGCCTTGGTCGTTCTTCTTGACAGAGCTTACTATCATATCCTCTATCTGGGTATCGAGCGTAATCACACGCAGAGAATTTGCCTCCGCAAAGCGGTGAGTGATGGTGCGCTTGAGGGCTTGGCGGACGTACTCGGTGGCGATGTCAATATCCTTGAGGACATTTGCATGGTCGCCGAGGGTTTCGAGGATGGTTTCCAGATCTCGGATAGGAATGCCCTCCTTAAGCAGGTTCGCCAGCACCTTCTGCAAATATCCCACGGAAATAACCTTCGGGATAAGGTCGTCCACAACGATAGCGTTGGTTTTCTTGACATTCTCTACCATGGTGTTGACATCCTGACGAGAGAGAAGCTCATGCGCATAGCGCTTCATTATCTCTGACCAGTGGGTTATCATGACGGAAACGGGGTCGATAAGCGTATATCCTGCGACATCCGCCATAATCTTCTTGTCCTCGCTTATCCACTTAGCGGGAAGTCCGAACGCAGGCTCGACGGTATCTATGCCGTCAATCTGTGCGGTGACATCGCCGCTGTCAAGGGCAAGATAGTGATCCACGAGGATTTCGCCCCTTGCAACCTCCTCGCCCTTTATCTTGATGATATACTGGTTCGGGTTGATTTCGGGATTATCTGTCATTCGCACGGACGGGATAACCATGCCCATATCCATAGCGAACTGTTTTCGGAAGATAACGACACGTTCTATGAAGTTGCCGCCGCTTTTCTCGTCGACAAGGCGCAAAAGGCTGTAGCCGAACTCCATCTCGATAGGCTCGACATTGAGCAGCTTGAATACGTTGTCGATGTCACGATAGTAATCGTTGTCGGCGGACACCTTCTCATGCTCCTTCTGCTCCTGCTTGGCACGCTGTGCAAGCTCCATCTCCGCCATCTTCTTCTTGTTTCTGTCAAGGAGAATCGAGCCGGCGATAAGAACTGCGCCGATGATAAAGAGTGTAAAGGTCGGGAAGCCCGGGATGAACATCATCACAAGCACGACAATGCCGGCGATAAGAAGCACGAACGGCTGTGCGGTGAACTGGCTCTTGAGGTCGCTTATAAGGCTGTCCTCGCTTGCGGCACGGGTTACGATCATACCTGTCGCAACGGAAACCAGCAATGCGGGAATCTGAGAGCAAAGACCGTCGCCGACGGTTGCAAGCGAATAGGTGTTGAGAATATCGGTAAAATCGCCGCCCTCACGCATCATTCCGATGATAACGCCGCCGATGAGGTTTACGAGGGTCGTTATGATGGACATGATAGCGTCGCCCTTTACGAACTTCGTAGCACCGTCCATAGAGCCGTAGAAATCCGCCTCACGCTGGATATTGCTTCTGCGCTTCTTTGCGGTCGCCTCGTCGATAAGACCGGAATTAAGGTCGGCATCTATTGCCATCTGCTTTCCGGGCATCGCATCGAGCGTAAATCTCGCAGCGACCTCCGACACACGCTCAGAGCCTTTGGTGATGACGATGAAGTTTACCAATACGATGATGATGAAGATAAGGAAGCCGACAATCGCATCGCCGCCCATTACGAACGTTCCGAAGGCTTTTATTACCTCGCCCGCATAGCCGCTTGTAAGGATTCCTCTTGTTGTCGAGATGTTAAGCGACAGTCTTAGCACCGTCGTCATAAGAAGCACCGTCGGGAACACGGAAAACTCCAGCGTTTCCTTTATGAACATGGTCATGACAAGAATGATAAGGCTTAAAGCGATATTCAGCATTATCAGAACATCAAGCAGCCATGAGGGAAGCGGAATGATGATAGCAAGGACAATAAAGATAATAAACAATACAATCGAGTTGCTTAGTATCTTGCGTATCATTGTTTTCTCTCCCCTTTACGTATATTTGGTATCATATATTACAATCTGTATTTAAGGCAGCCCGCCGTCAAGCGTGAAGCGTCTTGTTCTTTTCACGATAAACCGCCGTCAGCACCTCTGCAACGGCATCATATAGCTCCACGGGAATCTCTCTGCCGAGGTCAACCTGAGCGTAAAGCGCACGGGCGAGCGGCGGATTCTCCATGATGTAAACATTATTTTCCTCGGCTATACCGACGATTCTTAACGCAAGGAAATCTCTTCCCTTGGCGACAACCTGCGGCGCACGGTTCTTGTCCTGATCATAGCGCAGGGCAACGGCGTAGTGGGTCGGGTTACGGATAACGACATCCGCTTTCGGGACATCCTGCATCATGCGGGACTGTGCCATCTGCTGCTGGCGCTGCTTGATTTTGGACTTTATCTGGGGGTCGCCCTCCATTTGCTTGTACTCATCCTTGACCTCCTGCTTAGACATTTTGATTTTTTTCTCAAACTGCCACCACTGGAAGAGGAAATCTCCCGCCGCCACGAACTCAAGCAGTATGCAGATAAGCATAACCATATCGAAAACGCTCAGAGCGGCGTAGGCTATGCCCTGCATAACGCCCATATCCATAAGGGACAATATCTGCGGGAGCCGGTCGGAAATCTCGCTATAGACAAGATAGCCGATGACAGCAACCTCGATAAGCCCCTTGAGTATCCCGACGATTGCCTGTGCGGAGAAGAGCTTCTTTATGCCCTGAAGCGGGTTCATCCTTGAAAACTTAGGCTTGAGGGCTTTCATCGTGAACAGTCCCCGTGTCTGCGCAACGGTCGGGATTATCCCGAGAAGCATTGCCACGGCGCACACAGGTCCTACCACCATAACCACAACGGTTATCATCTCAACCACAAGCGGCATGAGCGTATCGGCGTTTACCTCGTATGTTCCCGAGCGCTCGAAAATCGAGATGGAAAAGGCGAGGGTGCTTTTCATCATATAACCCGCAAGCAGCCGCATTGCGGCGAATATGCCCAACACGGAGGCGGCGATAACTATCTCGTTTGAATGGAGGACATTGCCCTCCTTGCGCTGATCCCTTCTTTTTTTGGGGGTAGCCTTTTCGGTTTTTTCCTCGCCCGGCATTCACGCCACCGCCTTTCGGGTAAGGGTTAAGGATGGGGCACAGTGCCGGAGGCGGCGCTGCGCAGGACTTAGGGCTATGCCGCAGATGTGCGGTGCTGCCCTAGCTAAACCGCCGTGAAGCCCTCTACAATCCCGTTAAGATTTGCAAAAAGCACGTCCATTATATTCTCCATGAAATCGGACACAACGCCGCTGCAGGCGGCGAGCACAACCAAGCCCACCATAAGCTTAAGCTGGATATTAAGGGAGAATACGTGGATAGACGGAACCGCCTTCATCAGCACTCCCAAGCAGAACTCCGTAATAAGCGAAGCGGCGATAAACGGCATCGCAAGCTTCATAGCAAGCGTCAGCACCGTTTCAAAATAGGTGACGAGTATGTAGGGGATGTTGATGTTAAAGCTGTCATAGCCTATCGGGATAGCATCGAAGGAGATGGAGAAAAGCTGTATATAGCTTCTGTGTCCGCCGACGGCAAAGAAATACAGGATAAACCAATAGCTGTAATAGCTTGTAGTCAGACCTGCGCTTCCGAAGGTCGGGTCGTAGCTTTTCGCCATCGAAAGACCGAGCTGCATATCCGTGACCTCGCCCGCCATAGAGAACACCTGAAGCATGAGGTTTACAAGAAACCCCAGCACCGCTCCGACAAGAAGCTCCTTTGCGAGGTCGAACACGAACGGTAGGAGCTGTTCGGGGATGGTGTAATCGAAGTCGCCCGCCGCCGCCATAACGAGCGCCAGCATAAGCGACGCGCCTGTTTTTATCGTATTCGGTACGCTGTTCCTTGCGAAAATCGGGTTGAAGGTAAATATACCGCTGACCCTTGCCAAGACCAATACATATACGGCGACATTATCCTGTACGGCTGTCCAAACTTCCGACACGGCGTATTCCTCAGCTCAAAGGTATTTCCGAGACCTTCTCGAAAATAAAGTTCACGAAATCTATGCACTCGTTTGTCATCCACGGGCCGAGGAAAAACAGCGTAAGTCCCACGGCTACCGCCTTAGGCGCAAAGGAAATCGTCTGCTCGTGAATCTGGGTCGCCGCCTGAAGTATTGCGATAACAAGTCCGACTATCATGGCGACAAGGAGAATAGGCAGCGCAAGCTTGAACGCCAGCATTACCGCCTCTTTGAAAATCTCCATGACTATATACTGTGTCATTCTAAAATCACTCCCTTACAGGCGCAGCTACCAATTGTAGCTCGAAACGACAGAGCCTATCATCAAATCCCATCCGTCCGCCAGCACGAACACCAATATCTTGAACGGCATGGAAATCGTAGCGGGCGGCAGCATCATCATGCCCATTGACATAAGCGTGCTTCCCACCACAATATCTATAATAAGGAACGGAATGTAAATCATGAATCCCATCTGGAAAGCTCTTTTAAGCTCGCTTAGCATAAAGGACGGGACGATAACCGTCAAGGAAAGGTCGTTTTGTATGTATTCCTCGGTATAGCCGCCCTCAGGCTCTTCTGTTTTGGAGAGATCCAAAAAGAACTGGAGGTCGTCATTGCTCGTCTGTTTAAGCATGAAGCTTTTGAGCGGAACGCTCGCCGCCTCAAGCGCTTCCTCGGTGGAAAGCTCCTCGTTTATGTAGGGCTGATAAGCGACGTCGTTAATCTCGCTGAACACGGGCGCCATGATAAACAGCGTAAGGAACAGCGCAAGTCCCGTTATAACCATGTTCGGCGGGGTATTCTGCGTCTGCATGGCGGAGCGCAGAAAGCTCATTACGATGACAATTCTCGTAAAGCAGGTCATCATTATGAGCAATGACGGCGCAAGTGCAATAAGCGTCAGCAGAAGGATAATTTCCAGCGGCTGTGATGCGTCAACGCCGATGACCTCCTGCAATACGGAGGAGGTCGGCGAATCGCCGACATATTCGGGGTCGGTATCGAGGTAATCGCCCGCCTGAAGCGTTTCGGAAACCTGCGCCGCTTCAGAGCTTGCGGCGGCGTAGGAACGCACGCTTACAAAGAACACCGCAAGGAATATTGTCAGAAAAAGAGAAACGGCAAAGCGGATAACAAGCTTCCTGTCCGTTTCTGCCAAACGTTTAAGCAAACCTGTCCCTCCCGTTACTTCTTTTTCGTCATGTTGCTCATGACAATCTTAAGGCTCTCACCGAAGGACGGGTTACCGTCCTCCGTTTTGCGTGTCAGCTCCTCCTCGGTCTGCTCCAAGTCGCAGATTTTTTCGGTATGGTTGGAGGTGACTCCGATTACCATGCACCTTCCGCATATGCTTACAAGAAGCAGCATTTTATCCGTGCCGAGGTTTATTCGTTCGAGTATCTTCATATTTTTACTGTCGGAGAGCGTGACCCTTGCGTTGAACTTCTTCATTATCCAAAACAGAAGGAACACGAGCGCAAGCACCCCGATCAGTGCCATTATCATCTGGAAATTGCTCACAAAAGCCTCCCAACGCTTGTACGGATGCGACACCGAGGACATGGTACAAACCGCCGCACCCACGATGCGCAAAGGAACGCTGAAAATATGCCAAAAGGCGGGACCGCCCCCGCCTTATCTGTGGAGTAAATCAGCCGAGAACTTTTTTGACGGTCTGGAGGATTCTATCGGGCTTAAAGGGCTTTACGATGAAGTCCAATGCGCCGAGCTTTATCGCCTCGACAACCATCGCTTCCTGTCCCATTGCCGAGCACATTACAACCTTCGCCATCGGATCGCCGCCCTTGATGTCCTTGAGCGCTTCGATACCGGACTTGTTGGGCATGGTTATATCCATGATTACAAGGTCGGGCTTCTCTGCCGAATAAACGTCGCAGGCAATCGCTCCGTCCGCCGCTTCAAGGATATTGGTGTACCCGTTCTTGGTAAGGGTGTCCTTGATGAGCATTCTCATGAAAGCCGCATCATCGACCAGTAAAATCTTCTTGTCCATTGCTTTATCTCCTTAAAATCTGTAATGTATAAGTAGGCGGCAGACTGCCGCTGTCAATTCGGGATAGGTGAATTTAGGGCTTGATGCTGCCCTTATTCCTGACCGAAGCTGTCTATGAACTTGTTTTTAACGATTTCCGTTATTCTCACGGCAAAGTTATCGTCAATAACAACCACATCGCCTCTTGCAATAAGGTTGCCGTTTACAACCACATCAACGGGCGCACCCGCCTGACGTTCAAGCTCGATTATCGTGCCCTGTGTAAATTCGAGGATGTCCTTGACCCTGCGCTTTGCCGTACCTATCTCAACGCTTATCTCAAGCGGCACGCCCATAAGGAGCTTGAGGTTATCCTTCTGGTCGGCGGGAATGCCGAAATCCATCGCCTCGAATTGATGAAGCTGTGCGTTCTGGATGTTGACAGGGGGCGGTGGCGGCGGATATGCGCCGTAAGCCGCATACTGGTTGGGGTAAGCGTAGCCCTGCGGCGGATAAGGCTGCTGGGGTGCGGGCTGCTGGTACATGGCGGCGGGAGCAGGCTGCGCAGCGGGCTGTGCCGCAGGGGCAGAAGCTGCCGCAGGCTGAGGAGCAGGGGCGGCTGCCGCAGGCTGTGCGGCGGACTGTGCCTCGGCTTTAGCGGCTTCCTCGCCGTCAACGTTAAACTTCTTAATCATCTTGTCGGACATCGTCTTAGCAAGGTCAAGCGACAGGACAGACATAAACTCGCTGTTCATGACGCCGTCGACGGTAAGATTAAATGTCACGGCAACAACCGTTTCATTCGGCTCCATCTCGCACAAATCGCCGAACTTGGTCTGCTCGATGATGTACGGGGTGGGGGTGGAGATGTCAACGGCTATGCCGAGAAGGTCGGACAGTGCCGTTGCGGAAGCGCCCATCATCTGGTTCATGATTTCGCTTACAGCACTTATGTTCATCTCGTCAAACTCGAAATCGGGCGACACAACAAGGGGATTTCCCAAAAGCTGATTCAGAATAAGCTGGACATCATCCTGGCGGAGAACCATCATATTCAGACCCGTAATGCCTGATACATATACAATTTTAACGCAGATAGCAGGCTCAAGATTATCGTAATTCAGCTCTTCAACCTTGACGACCTTGACCTGAGGGGTGGTAATCCACACCTTGGCGTTGAGAAGCTCCGAAACGGCTGTAGCGGCTGACCCCATGCTTATGTTAAGGATCTCGCCGACAGCATCTATCTCGTATGAGCTGAACTCGATATTTGCATCATTTTCGTTTGCCATCAGTTCTTTTACCTCAATTCTCTGTGAAATTTTCTATCATTATTGCCTTTTTGTTGTTATATGTGCCAAGCTTACCGTCACACCAGACCCTGTCCCCAACCTTAACAACTATGTTGGAGTTTATGTTCTTGCCCAAGGGTATGACATCATTTACCTGAAGCGTCAGCACCTCGTACATATCGAGATGGATTTCGCCAAGCACCGCCTTTATAACAAGGTCTGTCGTGCTTATGCCCTCCATAATGCTGTCACGGCGTTCCGCCTCTCTGGAGGCATCTGTGCGGCGTCTCGTGCCGGTGTATCTCGAAATGAACTTAGACATTATTTCATCGAGGTTTATCGCCGGTATGCATACAGATATGATGGACTTAAGACCGTTTATCTCGACCTCAAGCGCCACGATTATGACGGTATCCTCATGCCCGATGGTCTGGACAACTCTGGAATTGGTTTCGATCCCGATAAGCTTCGGGTCTAGGTCAATGTGCGTAAGCCACGGCTCTTTAAGAAGCCCTGCGAACGAGCGCATAACATCGGTCATGATGTTGATTTCGATTTCGGTGAAATCCCTGTCAACGTCACGGTATTCGCCCTTTCCTCCGAGAAGCCTGTCGATCATCGTGTAGGTTATTGCGTTTGAAAGCTGCACTATGATGTTGGTTTCGCTTACCTCGTCGTTCTTTATGCCCATGTCAACCATGCCCATAAGAACGTAATCAGGCAGCGCATTGTTGAACTCGCTGTAACGCTGTTCCTCTATATTAACAAGAGAAACGCGGCAGTAAAGTCTTAACAGGCCCGTCAGATACGAGGAAAGAAGTCTTGCATAGCTTTCGAATATGCTGTCCAGCACCTTAATCTGTTCCTTGGTGAACTTCTTAGGCGCACGGAAGTCGTATTCCTTTATCTTTGCCTCTTCCTTCTCGGTGACAACAGGCTCTGCGCCCATCGCCACGTTCTTGAGCATCTCGTCTATCTGTGCCTGTGTAAGGACATCAGCCACGTTTATCCCCCCTCACTTTTCGTTATTCGGTGCTTGCCGCCTCGGCTTCGGCGTCGCCATCGTCATCGGAAGCCTCCGCAGAGAAGATGAACTCCTCCGCCTGCTCTACCTCGTCAGGACCAAGGCTTCCCTGCGTATAAACGGAGTCGCCCGAGAACAGACTTTCAATGCTTCCGATAATCTTATCAACAGAACCGTCGGGAAGCTTTGAGATGTCGTCGGTGCTGTTGTCGCCGTCGGGGTCGTATTCATCGCTTGTAATGCCGTAATCGCTCTTGAGGATGTCCTTGAGAACCTCGGAATCGGTGTAATCGAGGTCGTTCTTAAGAATCATCATCTCGACACGCCTGTTCTGCGCTCTGCCCTCCTCGGTGTCGTTATCAGCGATAGGCTCGGCAGGACCGCAGCCCTTAACCCTGAATGTATCTGAGGGCAGAACCCCTCTGTAATCCATGTATGTCACGACGCTTACCGCTCTTCCTGCGGAAAGCTCCCAGTCGTTCACGGCGGAAACACCTGCCGCCGTATGTCCGACAACCGTAAGAGTCTTTATGGATGCCTGCGCCGCAGTAAGTCCCGGTGAAATGCCGTTTATGACCTCCCTGCCCTCTGCTTTAAGCTCGGCACTGTCGGGGTCGAAAAAGATGCTGTCGTCAAAGCGTATCGTTATATGCGCCGCACCCTTCTCAACGCTTACCGTTTCGCCAAGGTCGTTTACCTCGACGTAATCGGAAAGGTACACATAAAGCTGGTCAAAGCTTTGCGGAAGCTCTCCGTCGCCGGCAGTTCCCTCCGGCTCTTCATCGGTAACGCTTTCGCCCTCGTCCTCGACGGGGTTTGCGGTATCGACATATTCGTTGAGGTATTTTCCGTGTGACTGGAACGCCTGATATATGTACTGCCATTTCTGTTCGTCAAGGCTTGACGAGGCGTACAGCATTACAAAGAACGTAAGCAGAAGAGTAACCATATCCGCATAGGTATTAAGCCAGTCGTTATCATGATTCTCATGAAATTTCTTCTGTAGCTTCGCCATTCGCTTTTGTCCTCCTCTGCGCCGATTATTGTACAGTGAACATCAACCGACACTCTATTGTACCATAAATCAGCTTATTTTGCAAATACTTTTTATGTTTTTCCGATGTGAAATCGTTATCAAGTTCTGTTTTCCATGCAAATTGCCGCCGCTTGCATACCGTAAAATGTCATCGGCAGTCCGCACCGACATCGCTTCGCCGTCAAGAAGCGCATTGCATGATTTTGTTCAGGCGTTTCTGCGCTCATGCAGCGTGCATGGAGAAAATCACTTGTTCTCCGAGGAATGCTTGCTTTTGGGGAGCATGAACTCGAGCTTCTCCTGAATATATCGGGGGTTAGAGCCTGCGGCGATAGCCAGAACGCCCTCCTCAATAATCTGCATACAAAGAAGCTCGTCCTCGTGGGAATTTTTAAGCGCACTTCCCACAGGTGCAAACAGAACGTTCGCAAAAAGCGAGCCGTAGAAGGTTGTGATAAGTGCCTGCGACATACCTATGGCGAGTCCGTCAGGGTTGCTGTCCATGGTGGCAAGCATATTGATAAGTCCGATAAGCGTACCCAGCATACCAAATGCGGGGAACAGACCTACGCCCTTTTCAAAGAAGGCGCGTCCGTTTTCGTGGCGGTCGCACATGAAGTTGATGGAATCATCCAGCATGCCTCTTACCTTTTCGGGGTCGTTTGCGTCAACGATAAGCATAAGGCTCGATTTCATGAACGGGTCTTTGCACTGGTTAGCGCTTTCCTCAAGGGCAAGCAGACCTCTCGTGCGGGCAATCTGCGCATAATCGACAATTTCCTTTATGTACTTTTCGGGAGCGTACTTCTTGGGTGCAAACGCCATCACGAGCTTTTTCGGCACTCCCGCAAGATAGGACAGCGGGAACGATGCGATAAGGCAGCCGAACGTACCGCCGACCGTAATCGCAAGCGACGAAACGCTTATAAACGAATTCATATCGCCCGAACTCAGGATGCCGTATACAATCAGACCGAACGAAACTACCCAACCAATAATAAGTGAAAAATTCAAAATCTATCCCTCGCTTTTTTATTTATGAGATATTTGTTTTTATATCCAGCGTCCACAGCGTTTGCGAACGGCTTATGTCAAAGACTTATCCTCGGCGGCAGGACTGCAAATCCTTGCTCTTCGAAGCTGTCTGTTATTTTCGGTAATTTTTTGCTGAAGCTCCTTCATGCTTTCCCGAACGATGTAGCTGTGTCCGTTATTCATGACGATAACGGTATCGGGCGTTTCATTGACGACCTCTATAAGCTGCTCATTAAGCATGAACTGCTTGCCGTCAAGCTTGGTTAAAAAAATCATATTATCCTCGGAAATTTCATTCACAAAAAGCTCGGCATTATGCTGCGGGACAAGACATCCCGCAGCAAGCCGCAGATTAAGGCATGACTGCCTTAATCAATTATCTTTTCAGCGAGAGCAGCTCTTCAAGCATTGTATCAGATGTCGTGATGACTCTGGAGTTAGCCTGGAAGCCTCTCTGGGTGGTGATCATATCGGTGAACTCCTGCGAGAGGTCTACGTTGGACATTTCGAGCGCACCTGCGACAACCTCGCCTGCGCCGTTTGTGCCCGCAACGTTTACCTGCGCCGCACCGGAGGCTACCGTTTCGGCGAACATTGTTCCGCCGACAGCCAGCAGACCGTTGGGGTTATCGAAGGTTGCGATGTCGATTCTGCCGAGAGTGAGATAGCCGTGAACGGAGTGATAGCCGATGATAGTGCCGTCCGTCTGGATGGTGATGTTTTCGAGGTTCTTATAGGACTGCTCATCGCCGGTTCTGCCATCGGTAAGGTTGAAGGTAGAAAGGGACTTTGCGATGTCCGTAAAGAAGCTGTCCGCACCGTTTGCGGGCGAGATAGAGGGGTTAGCACCGAAGAAAGCCTTGCGCTCGGCGGCGTTCATGACGTATGTGGTTTCGGTGTCGTCGTCGCTCTGGAGCAGTCCTGTCACGTTTACGGTGACAATCTTTTTGGAGTTGCTTCCTGCGGCGCTTACGATTGCGTCATTGATTTCCTCGATGGTGGTATCGTCGCATATGGTGATGGTAAGGGTGTTTTCATCCCAAACGGCATTTGTCTTGCTATAGCCGCTTACGTATGCGAAGGTAATTTTATAATCGTTGCCGAACGAGCCGCTGTCCTGAACCGCTACGTCAAGGCTTACGGAAAGATCCGTGCCGCCCTGAAGCGAGGCGGTGAGGTCGCCGTCAGCGAACACCTCAGACCTGTATGTAGTATCGGTAGGCATTGACATACCCGTGCAGGTAAGGTAGGGCACATCGTCGTTATCCGCAAGGTATTCGTCGATTGCATCGTTGATGTCGCTCATGGTCGTGGTGTCGCCTATTGTGATTGTCCATGCGCCGCTGCTGTAGGAAACGGACAGAGTGCCGCCCTCGGTGTAGGAAACCGTAACGGAATCCTTTGTGCCGTCCGTATCGATGGTATCGGAAGCGAATGCCATGTACGCATACTTTGTGGAATCATTTACGGTATATGTGCCGTAAAGGTTGCAGGTATCGACATCGGTGGAGTAGGTGAGGTCGATGCTGTTGCTGGCTGCGACGGAGTTTACATCGTCGGGGATGTAATCAAAATCTATCGTAAGCTCTACGTCATCGGGAAGGGAGATACCGCCTGCGGTAAGTGCGTCCTGAATAGCTTTGTTGATTGCCTCCTCGGACTCATACTGCTTGTCGGTGTTGAAGTAGATGTTCAAAATGCCGCCGGAATAGGTAGCATAAGGGTAGGTGCTGTTTGTGAAGGCAACGGAAATATCGGTGTTGTCGGAGGGAGCGGTAACGGAGATGGTTACGTTCGTGCCGTTGATATTCTTGGTTGCGCTTGAGCAGTTAGCCTCCGTATCGGGTACGATAATGCGGATTATCTCGCTTCCTGCGCTCTGTCCCTCGCTGTCGCCGCACGTACCGAGAACGTGGTAGCCGTTTGCGTCAACAAGGTAGCCCTCTTCGTCGATATTGAACGAGCCGGCTCTTGTATAGAAAAGGTTGCCCTCGCCGTCCATAAGCTGGAAAAAGCCCTCGCCGTCAAGCGCCATGTCGTAAATGCTGTCGGAATAGGTGAAGCCGCTCTGCGCCATGTTTGCGGTGGTTGTGCTGAGCTTAACGCCGTAGCCGACCTGCGTCGGGTTTACGCCGCCAAGCGTCGCCGTAGCGCCGGAGGGGGATTTCTTCGTCTGGTAATAAACATCGGAGAAGGTGACAACGTTTGTCTTGTAGCCGATAGTATTGACGTTGGCGATATTGTTACCGATAACGTCCATTTTCTGCTGGTGGGTTTTAAGTCCGGATACGCCGGAGTAAAGTGACTTTACCATTATGTGACCTCCAAAAATCTGTGTCGTTCCGCCGTTTGCGGTGCTTCATTCGCAAGCGCCGCATGAATCCCGTAAGGTCCGTTCATATGATAACGGTGGAATCTATGTTTGTGAAAATGTTCCCCACTAAGTCCTCGTTGGACATCGTGGTGATGACCTTGTTATTTCTTACGCTTACGACAAACGCCGTAGAATCCACAAGAACCAGCGTTTCGCTGCTGCCCTTGTCGGCGGCAATCTCAACGCCCTTGTTAAGCCGTTCGAGAGTATCGCCCTCGGTAACGTCAATGCTTCGCTCCTCAAGGCGCTTTATTGCGTGCTTGGAGAACTCGACGCCGCTGCTCTTTTCATCGAGCTTTTGCTGCAGCGCCTGCGCAAAGGTTTCTTCCTCGCCTTGCGGCTGTGCGGGCTGGGCAACTCCGTTCGCCAGACCTGCGGCATTTCCTGTGGTGACGCTGATTTGATTGCGAAGCGCAAGATATTCGCTTATCAGCATATTGTTTCAGCCTCCGTGCCTAAAAGTTATTCGTCTTCCTCGGTTTCAACTAGATCCTCAAGATCCTCGTCCTCGGTATCCGTTTCAACCGTTTCGGTTTCATCAACCGCTTCTACGGTTTCATCCTCTTCCGTGTCATCGTAATCGGAATAAGACGCATATCTCACATCGACAACATCCGACATATTATAAGCGATATCGTTGATGATGATGGTTATCTCGCCGTCCTTGACCTGAATGGAATCCACTATGCCCGCATCGTATACATCACCGCTGTCGGTGGATGCGCATACGGTTGCGTACATACCGATCATCATGGATGCGGCGGCAATTGTTGCGGCAAGGGAATCGGACGAGGAGGTGGTCGAGGTGTCGGTGGTTGTATCGGTGCTTGTGGTGGCTGACACTACGGTTACTGCCGAGAGATCAAACGCCGTGCCGTTGACATAAACGGTATAGGAATCGCCGTTCTTTACGATCTGATCCACAACGCCCGTTTCCGTAACGAGTGAGCCGCCGCTTGAGCTGGATGCGGTTACCGTCTGACCGACAAGGGAGGATGCGTAGGTCGCCATGGCGTACTTGCTTGTATCCTGTGCGTACTGTAGCTGGGTGAATGTTGCCATCTGGGTGATGAACTCGGTGTTTGAGGTAGGCTCAAGCGGGTCTTGGTTTGTCATCTCCGCCACAAGCAGGTTTAGAAACGTTTCGGAATTTACAAGGTCGCTGCTTGAGTCCTCGAAGAGATCCGCATACGCTTCATAATTCGCCGCCAGCTGTTGGGTGCTGGACAGGATATCTGTTATGTCTGACATCTTATGTACTCCTTTCGTGAGTGATTGCTACATCGAAGCGATAAGCTCCGCAAAGCTTCTGTCATCGGCATCGCCGTTTTCCTGAGCCTGCTGTTCGCTTCGATAGTAGGGGTTCTTACTGCTGCCGTTGTAATCCTGTGCGTAGGTTTCCTGCTGGGATTCGTTTACCGTCTGCCAGCTTTCAAGCTGTACGCCGCTGCTTCGCAGGTTATCCTGCATAAGCGCACTGTTCTGCTCGAGAATGCGCTGGGTATGAGCGTTTTCGGCAGCGATGGTTACAGATACCGCACCGTTTTCCGCCTTGGTAAGCTTTACGGTTATCCGTCCGAGATCCTCGGGGTTCAGCACAAGGCTGTACTCCGTCTGCTCGTCGGAGGATTTGATTGCCGTTTCGACAAGCCTCTGCGCCTGCTGTGCGATGTCGCTTGGATTCACCTCAAGCTCGCTTCCGTCCTCACGCCTGATGGTTACGACGGACTGCGCCGTGAGGGGCTGCTCCGTTACAACGGGCTGTTCCTCGGTTTTGCTTTCGGAGGACTGCTCTGCGGGCTGCTTTGCGGTTTTGAGCATTTGAAGCTCGTCTGCCGCACTGCTCATGCGGCGAATGCCTGCCGTCTGTGAGGAATCGGGCTGCGCCTGAAGAAGCTCTGCGTTCTCTGCGCCCGCCTTATCAGGAGCTTCGGCGCTTTCGTGGGCTTCAGGGCTTACCGTTCTTACCTGCGGCTGTGAAAGCTCGCCGTTCTTGGCTGCCTGCGTGAGTGCGTTCGCCTGTTCGGGCGTAAAGCCCTCGCCTGAGCTGTCTTGGAGCATCTCGCTGTCAGCGGCTTTGGTCTGTATCCTTTGGATAACAGCGTCAGCACTCTGTGACGCCGTATCCGCCTCATCCGATTGGAAAGCGGCGTTTGTGAACGGCTTTGCGGAAGCGTCCTTCAGGACCGGCTGCGCCTCGGGCGTGAATACAGGGGCGTTCTGCGCCGCCGTGGTCATGTCCGCCGTCAGCTCCACAGAAGCGGTGAGGTTGGTCTGCGCCGCCGTAGGAGCCGCCTGCTGCTCCGTAAATTGGGGCTGAGGCTGGTCATCGGGCTGTGCATACTGCTGTGCCGCATAAGCGGTTACAATCTCGTTAAGCTCCGCCGTACTTTCCGACGTCCGAGAGAGAAGGCTCTGCATTGCGGCGGTATTCGTATCCTGCGTGCTGCTTTGCGTTTTCTCACGCTTTCCTGCCGCAGCAGACTTTGCCGAGGCGTTGGTGTCGCTGCCGGACTGCTCCCAAAAAGCGGGTTCAGATTCCTCCGAAGCGTTTGCAAGCTCGATAAGCTCTGCGGCGCGCCGACGCAGCAAAATACCCTGTTCCGTA
>X287_Common_Brushtail__coassemble_36_pt1 | contig 26702 bp, 34 predicted proteins | sample X287_Common_Brushtail__metabat2_high_PE_016 | metagenome-assembled genome bin X287_Common_Brushtail | reverse complement strand
CGTTACGTGATTTCACATTGCGTTTTTGCAAGCGAATAAAAATTTATGCACAATACAGGGGATAGTCCCCTTGTTAAGGAGCAGGACAACACCTGCTATAAGAAAGGCGGTGCGGAGGAATGAAGGACAGAATTTTTGAATCCAAGGAAAATTATCTTGAAACTATCCTGATTTTGCATAACAGGCACGGCGACGTGCGTTCTGTGGACATTGCCGTGGAGATGGATTTTTCCAAGCCGAGTGTAAGCGTTGCGATGAAAAATCTGCGTGAGGACGGCTGTATAAGCATGGATAAAAACGGCTATATCACTCTTACCGACAAGGGCAGGGAAATCGCAGAGCGTGTATACGAGCGGCATTTGCTGTTTACGAGATGGCTTACATCTATGGGCGTATCCGAGAGCGTTGCGGCGGAGGATGCCTGCCGTATCGAGCATTGTATAAGCGCAGAGAGCTTTGAGGCAATAAAACGCCACGTTAAGCAGTATTCCGACATTGATGTCGAAAGGGAATAACCCGCTAACAAGGGCGGACGCTGCATCCAAAGCAGAAGCCGCTCGGCGGCGGAATCGTGCGGCGGCTTTGCAGGCGTTCGGCAGGGCTGCAAAAGCACGAAGCCATGGGCAGCACCGCACAAGGGTCGGAGGTTGGCTTCCGACCTTTTTTGGAACAAAAGGAGAAAACATTGAAGATAATCTGTCTTATAGAAAATACGGCTGTTGACGATAAGCTTTATAACGAAGAGGGGCTTTCTCTTTTTGTGGAATACGGGGACAAGCATATCCTCATCGACACAGGGCTTAGCGGCAGGGCGGTTGACAACGCAAAGCGTATGCGTCTTCCGATAGACGAGCTTGACGCCGTTGTTGTGACGCACAATCATATGGCGCATATCGGCGGGATAGATGCGGTTATGCGCCTTAACCCGAGGGCGGAGATTTATCTCAGGGCGGCGGCAACGGATGAGGTCTACAGAAAGAACGGGCTTATCAGATCCTCTGTCGGAATGGGCAAGGGATTTTTCAAGAAATATTCCGATAATCTTATCCTGTTCAAAAGCTTCTCGGAGATCTGCGAGGGATTTTATCTCGCCTCATGCGAGAGCTTTGAGGAAAAGGGAGTCAATCCCGACAGAAGCTACTATGTGATGGATGGCAAGAAGCAGGTGCCCTATGATTTTTCGGACGAGAGCTTTGCGGTCATCTTCCCGAAAAAGCGCAAGGCGGACGGTCTTGTGCTTGTGGGCGGGTGCTTTCATTGCGGCGCATCTAATATGATGGATACGGTTCAGCAGCGGTGGAGCGGGATACCCATTCTTGCGGTAATCGGCGGCTTCCATTTCAGCGGAAGCAACCCAAAAACATTGGGCTGCTCTGCAGATTATGTCACGGCTCAGGCGAGGGCGCTTAAGTACAGCGGCGCAGAAAAGATATATGCCTGCCACTGCACGGGCTTCAAGGGCTTCGACACGATGGACGAAATTCTCGGCGACAGGCTTATGTATCTGGGCGGCGGCGAGGCGTTGGAATTTTAAAGCAATATCCTACAATTTTTGTGCGGCGTGGTTCAAAAAACTGCGCCGCCAAAAAATTTTTTTAATTTTTTTAAAATTTTTTTAAAAATAATGCAACCTTTTTGCGAGGTATTTTGTATTATTCATAAAGGGGTAAAAAACATCGCATGAAAAACGCACCTTCGGGTGAGAAAGCTATGCGATGCTGCCCGAAAATCTCAGAGGGAGGACAGTTCATGAAAAGCATTTTCAAGAAAATTACGGCTGCTGCAGTATGTGCGGTACAGGTGCTGAGCCTTTCGGTGTTCGGCACGAACGGCATCACGGCGTCGGCGGCGCAGACGCAGGTTAGTCCCGACACGATTGCTGTCGGAGAAAATCATAGCCTTGCCATCAAATCCGATATGACGCTGTGGGCGAGCGGCGATAACAGCTATGGACAGCTCGGCGTTGCGGGATTATCCGATTCGGACGGGGTAAAGGTGATGACGAATGTCGTTTACGTTGAGGCGAACGACAACGTAAGCTTCGCTATCGATTCAAGCGGGGTTCTCTACGGCTGGGGCGATAATTCTCAGGGACAGGTTTCTCCCTCTCAAAGCTCGCTTACCATCTCAACGCCGCTGAAAATCATGGAGGATGTTGTTGCGGTAAGTGCGGGCGATACGCATACGCTTGCGCTCACCTCGGACGGCACGGTTTACGGCTGGGGCAGCAATAGCAGCGGAGAGCTTGGAACAACCGCAAATTCAAGCAGGAACACCGCCGTCAAGATTATGGGTAACGTGGTTGATATTGCGGCGGGCGACAGCTTTTCGCTTTTCGTTACAAGCTCAGGTGCACTTTACGGCTGCGGCAATAACGACGACGGTCAGCTCGGCTGCGGCAGCTATCGTGACCAGACGACCCCTGTCGCAAGCGTTTCAAGCGGCGTAAGCGCAGTTGAGGCGGGAAACAGTCACACGGTTATATTGAAAACGGACGGTACCGTATGGGCTTCGGGTCTGAACGACTGCGGTCAGCTCGGAAACGGCAGCACAAGCAGCTCGTCGTCCTTTGTTTCCTCAAAGGTAAGCAATGCTGTGCAGGTGTTTGCGGGCGGCAATTCCTCTGGAGCGCTTAACAGCTCCGCAAGCCTTTATACATGGGGCGACAACACATACGGTCAGCTTCATAACGGCACGACCACGGAGCAGACCTCTCCCAAGGCGGTAACCTCCTCTGTGGCTTCTATAGCGTTCGGGGAGCATCATTCCATCATGCTCAAGACCAACGGCTACATATCTGCGGCGGGCAGCGGGGTATACGGGGAGCTGTTCTCCGAAAGCTCCAGCGTGCAGCTAAAGCCCGAAAGAATCGCACGCAGCGTTGTTTCCTATTCCGCAGGGGCGGATCATGCGGCATATGTTGACAGCAGCGGCAGACTCTATACATGGGGTCTTAACGACAAGGGACAGCTCGGTCTTGGTGACACGAAATCAAGAAACGAGCCGACAAAGGTATCTCTTAACGCTGACGCAGTGAAGGTATGGTGCGGGGATAAGGTTACGTTCGTGCTTACGGAGGATGAGGAGGTATATGTGTTCGGCTCAAACGAGGGCAATATGCTTGGGCTTAAGAGCAGCACCACCGCCATCACCAAGCCGACAAAAAATTCGCTTCTGTCCGATTACAGCGACATCGAAATCTATCCCTCGAACGGCTTTTGCCTTGCGGTAATGGGCGGCGAGGTTTACGGCTGGGGCAAGAACACAAGCGCAAGAATGCTTGACTGCTCCTCAAAGGAAACCGTCCCCACTCTGATAAGCGGCGATATAAGCGATGTTGTTAAGCTTGCCGTAGGCGACAACCATGTGCTAGCGCTTCTGAGCGACGGCACGGTATACGGCTGGGGCAGCAACAGCTCCGGACAGCTTGGAGTTGAAACCGACACAAATACCGTTGACGAGCCGACAATTCTCGAAATCTACAAGACCGTCAAGAAGGGCGAGGATCCCGTTGTACAGGCGGACACCTTTATTGATATTGCGGCGGACGCAAATCATTCCCTCGTTGTGGATACCGACGGCAAGGTATGGGCGTTCGGTATAAACAGGTACGGTCAGCTCGGCACGAGTACCTCCCGCATAAAAACTCCCACCTCGGTTGCGTCAAAGGCAAGTCAGGTTATCGCAGGTGAAACTGCCTGCGGCGTTATATACGAGTCCGACAAGCTCTCGTTGAGCGGTGACAACACCTATGGCGCACTCGGCGACGGCACAATCACAGACAGATCCAGCTTTGTTACAACGACATCCACCGACGCTATATACGCCTCCATAGGAAACGGCTTCGGCGGCTACATTAAATCGGACGACTCCCTGTGGTGCTGGGGCGTAAACACCTACGGTCAGGTCGGCAACGGCGAGGGCGGTGTCAGTGCCGCACCCCAGACGGTAATCACGGACGCTCTGTGCAGCGCTCTTACAATGCCTGAGGGACTTTCGCTTAACAAAACGGAGTTCACCGTAAAGCCGAAATACACCGTTCAGCTTACCGCCTCCGTCACCCCTGCCGATGCGGTTGTTCCCGTCATAAGCTGGAGCAGCTCGAACACCAATGTTGCGACCGTTTCCTCAAGCGGTCTTGTAAAGGGCGTTGCGGAGGGAACGGCGACAATTACGGCGAAAACGTCATCGGGGCTTACGGCAAAGTGCAGCGTAACGGTTGCAACGCCCGTGACAAGCTTTTCCGTCAGCCCGTCCAAGAGCAAGACGCTGAGCATTGGCAAGAGCTTTACCTTCAAAACCAAGACATATCCCTCCACCGCTACGGATTCGACTCTTCTGTTTGAGTCCTCCGATACGGATGTGGCTGTAGTTGACGCAAACGGAAAGGTTACGGCTGTTTCGGCGGGCAGAGCGGTTATCACCATTACTGCAAAGTCTAATACCGCAAAAACAAGGCAGGTTACCGTTACCGTTCGTCCTGCAAAGGTTACGATAAATTACCGCAAGTCAACAGCAAGCGGCGTTACGCTTCGTTGGGATGACGCAAAGGGCGCAGAGGGATATGTGGTTCTCCGCAAGGTCTATGGCAGCAGCAAGAGCACGATTATCGCCGATACAGGGGATAAAACCTCATATGTAGACAAGACCGCAAAGGCAGGCACAAAGTATGTTTACAGCGTTAAATCCTACATCGTCATCGACGGTAAGAAGGTCTATTCCGCCGTTTCAACGCAGTATGCGATAACGGCAAAGTAACAATTGTTAAGACGGCAATCTAATTTGCCGTCGGAAAGGGAAAATTATGAAAAAAACAACACTAAAGAAAATCACCACCTTGTTAACCGTCTTTGCGTTAGCTTTAAGCATGACGTTAACTGCTGTAGCCGATGATAGCATGGACTCTAGGTCGGCAACAGGCATCCAGTATCTGCAGAAGCAGTATCCTAGCGGCTCTACTTACAGTGATGAATTTGACGGGGCAACTGAATGTATGGGATTTGCTTATTATTGTTACTATATGTATAATGATGAGCACGTAAATGAAACAATAAGCGATAGCAGCAGCAGTTCAAAATACTATTCACTGTCATCTGATACCAACCTAGAAAAATTCTTAAAGAAAGCGGGTACGCAGTGCTACGTAAGAGGAAAAACAAGTAGTGGAGCTTATCATTCGATTTTTATCATAGGCTATTCAACATCCAACGATACCGTTACAGTTTATGATTGTAATATGGACGGAAAATGCACCGTATTATTGGATACTTATACATACGATGAATTCAGGACCCATATGAGTTCGGTTTTGTTCTGCTACACATCTGGCGAGGTATTTTATGATTGTTCCGATTTTTAAGGAGGGTTGACTTATGAAAATCAAAAAGCTTGCCTGCCTTATCATTGCACCAATAATCCTTGCCGCCTGTGCGGATAGCACCTCTTCAATCATAACATCCTCCGAAAATGACCTTTCTGTGGCTGATGCTGTCTTAAACACCGAAAGCAATCAAAGCGTGAGCACCGATACGCAGAGCGAAAGCACCGACACCGAAGCACAGCTTATTGGTGTCTGCGGCGAGATACTTGATCCGGAAAGCTTTGTAGAAGAAGATTTACATAATTACGGCCTATTCGATTTGTATTATTACATGGATTACGGCTATATTTCCTTGCTTGACGGGAAAATCTATAACAGCTACGACAACCCCGACAAATTTGACCTTGAGGAATGGAAATGCACCGAGCAATGCGAACCGTCAAGCGGCGGCGTCTTTTCTGTAAGCGAGGGCGATGTCATAGGCGGTCTTACCTGCACATTGGCTGAAGCCGATTATTATATGATAACAGGCAACACCATCAACGATCCGTTTGGACTGATAGCAACCAATGTATACTTTGACGGTGAGGTTGAGGTAACGGGATATATATACTGCAACAACGGAAACGAGGGATATGTCGATGAGGGTGAGATGCATTTTTACCCAGATGATAGCTGGAGCGGGCTTCCTATTCCGTATTTTAGCAACTATTGGACATACGCCTTCGAAGACGATTTGCTCATATATGCGCCGTTCAGATTGAGCCTTGGGACGATTTATGACTATCCCGACCTTGATTTTGACCTCGAACGTTATATGTCTCAAGGCGAAACCGTTCGTGTTGAGTGTGTCCTGAAGGATATTCAGCTCAAATATAGGAACACCAATTTCGGAGGATGGACTATAAGCAAAGCAACTATCGAATCCATAGAGATAATTGCTTAGGTCATGTCCCCGCAAAAAAGCTTTCTCCTTCCCCTTACTTATATAAACTTACGCAGGAAGCTCCCGCCGTTAAGGCGGGGGTTTTCTGTGTTTTGGGATAAGAGCATGGGCTGCGCCGAGAAAAGCCAACGTTTAAAAGTTGAATATTTTCCCGAACAAGTATATATACTTTAGTAAACGGTATCGGAGATGCTTTTAGGGCAGCACCGCATAAAGGATTGTGAGGCGCTGCCACGGACAAATGTCTTGAAGCCGCCGCATTCGGGCGGCTTCATTTTGCGACGGAAACGGAGAGGTGCATGAAAAAGATTAAAGTGCAGCATCCGCCCGCTGATGGCGGGGGCGCAGCCTGCCGCATGAGAGGGGCGGGGAGAATCGGCAGACTTATTGCGTGTCTTATTGCGGCATTGGCTGCGGCGATTTCGGGGACAGTGTTTTCGGGGCGGGTATCCGCCGAGGGCACGGCAAAGGCGGAGCTTCTTCTTGAGGCGGATACGGGTCAGGTGCTGTATTCGATGAACGGGGACGAGAAGCTGCCGATGGCATCGATTACGAAGATAATGCCGCTTCTCATCTGGGCGGAGGAAATCGAGCGGGGCGAGCTGACGCTTGAGGAAAGCGTAAGAGCAAGCTCCTACGCTTCTAGTGCGGAGGGCTCTGTTATCTGGCTTGAAGCGGGCGAGGAAATGACCGTTGCGGAGCTTCTGGAGGCAGTTATAATAAGCTCGGCGAACGACGCCTGCATTGCGCTTGCGGAGCATACCGCAGGAAGCGAGGCGCAGATGGTAAAGCAGATGAACAAGCGGGCAAAGGAGCTTGGCATGACCAACACACGCTATACCAACTGCGTGGGCTTTGACGAGGACGGTCACTATACCACCGCCCGTGACATCGCAACGGCAATGACGGAGCTTATGAAGCACGAGGTTTACAGAGGGTGGATGCTTACGTGGCTGGATTATCTTCGTGGCGGCGAAACGCAGCTTGTAAATACGAACAAGCTCATAAAGGACTATGACGGTATTCTCGGCGGGAAAACCGGAACGACCGATAACGCAGGCTGCTGTTTGGCGGTATGCGCACAGAGGGGGGATATGCGGCTTATCGCCGTAACCCTAGGAAACGAGGAGGACGAGGAGCGGTTCGAGTCGGCGGAGAGCCTTTTGGACTACGGCTTCGATTCGTTCGAGAAATTTACGCCCGAAAGTGACCCCTCTGAGCTTGCACCGATAAAGGTCATAAAGGGAACGCAGGCGGGGGTGGAGCCTGTCATAGAAAATCAGGGCGAGGAATGCGTCATACGCAAGGGGCGCAGCGCAGACGTGGTTTACGAGTATTCCTTTGTGGAGCAGGTGGAAGCGCCCGTAGAAAAGGGGCAGTTTCTTGGGGAGTATCTCGTGACGCTTGACGGCGCAGAGGTTTTTCGCTCGGAAATTGTCGCAGAGGAGGATGTTTCCCGCATGACCTTCTGGAGGTGTCTGCTGAGAATTTTCGAGGAAATAATTTCTATGTAGCCGCAGAGCCTGTCTTAGGGCAGCCCGCACAAAACCGCCTATGGATTTGTGCGGGCTGTTTTTTGGCACTGGGGGACAGCTGCCGCCCTTGCTCAAGCTTTGTCCCAACAAAGGAATATTATCACACATTTATGCAACAATATATCTCGGAGCGGCGCCGCACAATCGGCGGGCAGCCGACATCGAAAGAGGTCTGTGCGATTGTCTTAGGACGTTCGTATGCAGGGAAGGGATGAAGAGATGAAGAAAATTCTTGCGGTACTTAGCGTCTGTGCGGTAATCTCGGCACTTATCGGAGCTGTTCCCGATGCGGTAGAAAGCAGCGTGCCTGCGTCCGCAACCTTGAGGGCGAGCGTGCGCAGCTATAACGAAACGGTATCGGGAAGCGGCTCTGTCACATATATCGGGCAGCGGGACATTACCTCGGCTCTGCCGCTGGTGATAGAAAGGTATAACGTGTCCGAGGGCGATATGGTATCCGTCGGGGATACGATTGCGCAGGTGGATAAGCAGGGAACGGCATCCCTTATCGAAAGCCTCGGGCAGGTGTCGCAGCTTGCGGTGGCGGCGGCTAATTTATCCACGGCGATTTCGCTTATCCCCGATACGGTGACGGCGGATTGCAGCGGGAGGGTCATCTCCATCGCAGGAAGCGGGGCGGCGATAGAGAGCGGATACAGCATTGCAACGGTTGCGGGCAGCGACTCGCTTGTAATAGAAGCGGCGGTAAGCGAGCTTGACATAGCGAAGGTAAGCGTTGGACAGAAGGCGGTGTTCAGCTGTGCGGCGTATCCGGACGATGTGTTTACGGGGGTCGTAAGCGGCATTGCCTCGGCGGCACGAAGCCAATACAGCGGCGCAGTGCTTGAAACGGTGGTGGATATACAGATAACCCCTGACAGCGCAGACGAACGGCTTAAATCCGGCCTTAGCGCAGACGTTGAGATACAGCTCTCCGAGCCGAGGAAGATATGCGTTGTTCCCTATTCGGCGGTAGGGCAGGATGACGGCGGGGAGTTTGTCTATGTATATGAGAACGGCTCTGCGGAGAGGCGAAGCGTTTTTACGGGAGCGGAGTTTTCGGACGGCACGGAGATAATCAAGGGCATAACCGAGCAGGATATTGTATTTGATTCGCCTGAGGATATAGAGGGCAGGAATTTTATCAGAGTAGAGGAATAATATGGCGATAGCAAAATCACTTATCAATATATTCCGCAGTCGCACACGCTCGCTTTTGACTATGGCGGGGATAGCCGTAGGGGTGTTCGCCGTGGTTCTTATCTCAACGGTTGGGACGGTCGGGACGGCGCAGGTAAGCGACACGCTTATCACCATGGGCGTGGATACGCTTCTTGTTCAGGCGGCGGAGAACAGTGTTTCCGTAACCCTTACCGACGCCGATGTCACGGCGGTAAGGAACGTTGAGGGCGTGTCGGACGTGATGCCGCTTATGGCGAGCATGACGGAGGCGAAGATGATAGGAAGGCGGCTTGACTGCTACGTGTGGGGAGTGGATAAGTCTGCGGACAGGCTCATTTCCCTTACGGCGAAGCACGGCAGGCTTGTGAACAATTCCGATGCGGCGGCAAAGCTCAAGGTGTGCGTTATTGACGAGCAGTTTGCGCTGGAGAGCTACGGAAGAAGTAATGTCGTTGGAAAGACGCTGAGCCTATTCCTTGGGGGGAAATATCACGAGTTCGAGATTATCGGGGTGGCTGAATCGGGGCTGTCCAGCCTTCAGGGGATGCTTTCCAATATCATGCCGGGCTTTATGTATATACCCATAACCACCATGCAGCAGCTCTGCGGCAGAACAACCTACGACAAGCTTGCGGTAAAGATAGACGACATGGACAGCGACAGCGTTGTTGTGGACAGGGTAACCGATACGTTAAATCAGCTTAACGGGCATACAGACGGTTATACCTGCAATAATCTGCTCTCGCAGAAGGGACAGCTTGACGATATCCTGTCGATAGTAACGACTGCTCTTTCGCTCGTTGCGGGAATATCGCTTGTGGTGTCGGGGATTTCGGTGATGACTACGATGATGATGAGTGTCGGGGAGCGGACAAGGGAAATCGGGATAAAAAAATCCATTGGCGCAAGAAGTCGGGATATTTGTGCGGAATTTCTGACGGAGAGCGTTGTTCTGACGCTTCTCGGAAGTGCTGTCGGAATAGCGTTGGGGCTTGCGGTGTCAATGCTCGGCTGCGTGGTGGTGGGCGTTGCGTTTGAAACGGATGTGGCTTCCCTCTTGGCGGCGGCGTTTGCGGCGGCAGTTATCGGGGCGGTTTTCGGTGCATACCCCGCCTACAAGGCGGCGACATTAAAGCCCGTTGATGCGCTTCGGATGTAACAAAAGCAGCCTAACAGTTCGCTGTCGGGCTGCTTTTATGTTGTATTGTGCAATTGGTAATTCATCCCGCTGCTTTAGAAGCGGTAGGATTTCTTGCCGGAAGAGGTTAAAGATCGTCAATGGACACAGGCTCCCACGAAAGCTCCCAGACGGTCGAGCTTTTAAGTCCATCCGCAAGCTGACCCGCTGTCGGGGGGGCAACGTCTGAAAACGGCATAAATTCGTTAACCCTCCGCCAATCATCCAGCATACACGGGCATAAAGCGTATATCTCTACGGCAAGCGGAATTGCATCTCGCTTTGAAACAGGGCGGGGAACGGCGAAGTTAAGCTCCCAGTGCGATATTGCGGCGGGGACAGCCTTATGCTCCTCGTACCAATACCTTGCGACAGCCATGAGCGTCCCTGCGGTCGGGACATCATCCCCGCCGAACGGGACATACGCAAATACCTCCCACGGGTTCTTGACGGGTATTTCCGCAAGGATAATCGGGCGGGTTATGTCGTCGCCCTCCTGCTCCCATATGCAGGGGAAGAAGCGAAGCGGCTCGCCGTCGCGGACATCGCCTACAATATCGTTGTTCCAGTCAAGCCCGTTCTTGTCGGCAGCCTCCCGCCGCTCCCTTATAATCTCCTCCAGAACGCTCTCGCCGTCGGGAAGCGGCAGGGAAAGAAGCTCCTCACGGAAGCAGCGCATTGCCTCGGCATCGTACTTCCCGTTTTCGTCAAAGGCGGGGGAGTTGTCCAAAAGGTTATCCAGAAGCCTTTTGTCGACGGCAATCATCACGGGCACAAAGCCCTCTGCTTTGCCCCGCTCGCAGGCGTCCTTATAGGCTCGCTGCAAATCGGAATCGTTGTCGGAGGGAGGGAAGAATTTGCATTTGCAGCCGAGATATTGGATAATGCGGGCGACAACGACCTCCTCATTCTGATTTTCCTCGGCGATGAGGTCTACAAGAGTCATGTCCTCTATCGCTATCCTGAACCGCTTGCCGCCGCAGCCTATTGACATCTCCAGATGCGGCTTGCCCGCATCTATGACAGACGGAAGGGTGCCGTATTTTTTTATAAGCGCCTGAAGCTTCTCCTTATCCGCATCCGCAGACGGTGTTGCGGTGCAGCCGAAGCGGTTACAGAACCACGGGAGAATATCCCTTTCGTTGTCGACAGGTATTTCGGCGATGATAGGCACGGCGCTGCTTTCGTCGTAGAAGGCGGTGTCTAAGCCGATGTCGGGGCTGACGCTGCTGCTTCCGAAGAAAAGCATAAGCGGCGTGAAGCACTCCGACTTTCCCCGAACGGCGGCGTTGAGAAATTCCTGTCGAAGCTCCTCGGCGGATATGCGGTTGAACAGGGTAACGGGGCAGCCCAACAGAGCTTTTACTATCTGCGAAAAATCGTCGTCCGCCTGCTCCATATGCTCCGCAAAATCGGGCAGAAAGGCGTTGTACGCCCGCTCGATATATTCCGACATTTCCGTATAATACCGCTCGTCAAACGGCACGAAGAGATACCCCTCGTCCTTGAACTCGCCGCTGTTATACCTTTCGCTTCCGAAGAAGCGTTCGGCGTGGTCATCCACATCGGCAGGATACCGATACGGAAATTCCCGCATATCGGTGCGGTAGTAATACGATGCGAAGCACATTCCCTCATACCCGAACATATAGCCCAAAAGCATTCCGTGCAGGCTGTCAAAGATGAACTGCCGAAGGTCGGTATTCGTCCCGTTTCTGACACCCTCTACAACCTCGGAGAAATCCTCGCAGAAATCGGGGGCGATAAGCTCATGCTCAATGCACCAGCGAAGATATATCGCCATGTGGTTGGCGGCGTTGATTTCGTCAACGGGAAGCTCCTTTTCACGGATGGAGTCTGCATGCTGCCAGACGCTGTCGATGACGACAAAAGCTCCATCGTCCTCCTGCTCGGGGATGTAGCCCTCGCAGCAGTTCGGGCGGGAGATGTCTACGACATGGTCGACATCTCTCATAAGCCGCAAAAGCCTGTCTGTGCCGCTGTATTCCTTGTATTCCATTTCCTCCCGATAAATCGGGATAACCTCGTAAAAGCACACCTTGTCCCCACAGGGCAGCTCGCATTCGTTTCCGTCGGGGAAGCCCGTCGGATTGATGAGCATAGAGCCGCACAGCTTCGTATTGGCGGCAAAGGTCTGCTGGTTATCCACGCTGTGCCCCCAGCCGAGCCATGTATTGCTTACAAGCGGAAGACGGGCGAGGCTTTTAAGCAGGGCTATCGGCCAGAACCATTCCTCGTCGTTTTCGCCGATTTTCCAATCGGGCGGAAGACAAAGCATCAGCTCCACCCTGCCGTAATCCTCGGCGGGAAGCTCCTTGGGAATGTTCATGATATGTGCGCCCATGCCCATGGTGACGAGAGTATAGAAATTATGCTCCCGTGTGGGAGGTATAAGGCAGATGTCGATGTGAACGTCGGGGGAGTATATCTCGTGGTAAACGGTCGGGTATTCTCCGAAGCTGTTCTTGATATGCTCCTCGATTACGTTAATTTCCTCCTCGTCGTAAAGCTCCGCATCGGGGAAGTCCTCGTTTGATTCCGAAAGCTCGTCAAGCTCATCCTCTATCATATCGAGATACGTGTCGCATTCCTCAATCACATATTCGGGCGGGTTAAGGCTCAGGCAGCGCACAAAGCAGGAGCTTGCCTTGTCGAGGAGCTTAATGCGGCGTTCGCTGTCCGGCTCAGGGTCGTTTTGCGCATCGAGGTACAGCGCATAGCCCATGTGGAAGTGCCAGCGATAGTTCCCCTCCGAGCGTGGCTTTATGCTTTTAAGGAGTGCCATTGCTTTTTTGTATTCCTTGGTATAGTTGTATGAAGCGGCAAGAATGCCGAGAATTTCATCGTTAAGACTCTTGTCGGGAAGCGAATGCACGGTCGAGATGATTTTTTCGTAGTCCTCATCATCGAGCCACGCATTAAGCTGCTTTATGAGTTCGCTGTTATTCATTGTGCCTCCTTGCGCCGCAGGGCGGATTTTATGGGGTATCTTAATGAGTGTCCTTTTTCGCCTTGCAGCTGAATTGTACGGCGGTAAGCTTTAGTATCTGGACGTTGTTTAGCATTTCCTCGGAATACTTAAATTCCTCGCCGTTTGCGTATTTGTCCATGATAAGGTTAAGTCCGGTGAGCTTTTCGATGCCGTTTATCACCTCTACAGAGCCGATTCCCGTAATGCTGAAGAATGAAGCGGTGAAGCTGCAGGCAAGCTCGCCCTCGGCGTAAACGCTGTTAAGGCTGTCGATTTCAAACGCAGCCTTGCTGTTTTTCTTGATAAGCTCAAGCTTCTTTCCCTGTGCGGCGCAATGAAAATACAGCTCAAGCTTGCCCGCATTAAGGCTGTATCCAAAGCACAAAGGGATAATGTACGGGTAATCCCCGTCAAAAAGGGCAATACGGCAGACTGTCGCCCTGCGGAGATATTCCTCGATTTCGTCTATATCCGTTACCTCTCTGTCTGATCTTCTCATGGCTTCGTTCATAATTATCCTCCCCTTTTGTCATACTAAGGCAAGAGCCGTACAAAAACATATCGGTGAAAACAATCACCCGCAATTCTTTCGAGTTGCGGGCGGAGTTCATTAAGCGGTTGCGTTTGTCTTTTTTGCAAGCTGTGACTTGAGGCGGGCAGCCTTGTTCTTATGAATAAGACCCTTGCCGGCAGCCTTATCAGCGCAAACAACAGCAGCCTTAACCGTAGCGGCGTCAGCACCCTCTGCTCTGGCTTTCTTGATAGCCGTCTTAAGCTCGGACTTGCTTGCCTTGTTTGCCTCGTTTCTTGCCTTAGAGATGAGAACTCTCTTCTTGGCGGACTTGATGTTAGGCATTGTATTTTCACCTCCGTATCAATTCTACGAGCATTTGTATTTCAAAAGATTTCTGTATATTTTCGCCAAAATGACGGTCATGAAATACGCATTTATTGTAAGCTCGATTTATATTTTCTCATAATACAGTTAATTATATCACAAGCATTCTCAAATTGCAAGGGTTTTTAAAAATTTTTTTGGGCAATAGTGCACAATCCTCGTGTGGTATTGCCTTAGGGAGGAATTAAAATGGATAGGTCAGGACTTGCCGTAGAGGCGGCGGAGATGATGACGGATAAAAGCGGGGTGCGGATGGTTCGGCGAGAAATCGGCGGCGTAAGGATAACGGACGTGCGGGTCACGCCGCAGGCGGAGCAGCGTCTGGGAAAGGCTGCAGGGAGATACATCACGCTTGAGGGCGACCCCTGCGGGGATGGCATGGCGGCGATACTCCGACGGGCGTTGGAGCAGGTCATCCCCGCAAGGGGCAGGCTCTTTGCGGCAGGCTTGGGCAATCCGGATATAACGTCGGACAGCCTCGGGGCGTTTACCGTGCGTGGGCTTGCGCCGAGGAGGGGCAGGAAATACTCTCTTGCGGCGATAGAAACCGACATAGCGGGACGGACGGGGCTGGATACGGCGCAGCTTGTGCGGGCGGCGGCACGGGAGATACACGCCGACTGTGTGATTGCGGTGGATGCGCTTTCCTGCTCCGCCCCGAAATATATCGGAAGGACAGTACAGATAAGCGACAGGGGCATTGTTCCCGGGTCGGCACTGTCGCCAAAGCGGGAGGGCGGCCTGCGGCAGAGCGAGCTTGGCAGGGCGGCGGTTTCCGTGGGAGTGCCTACCGTAACGCTTTTGTCGGAAATCACGGGGCAGAGCGGTGACAGCGGCTTTCTTGTGACGACAGCGGACATTGACGTGACGGTGAAGATATGGGCGGATACCATTGCGGCGGCGATAAATTCTATAGTGCGCTGAAGGGTGGCGTATATGACAGTGTATATATTATTATAGTATATAGGCACAGTCCTAATACTCTTAGGATAATTCCGCAGGTATATTTCGGAATGCTCTGTGAATAATATTTTCGTTGTATAAAATGCACAAATATCATCCTAAAAAATCCGAAAAATTCTACATTAATGCGGGAGATAAATTTTGCTTTAATCCTTGAAATTATCCTTTGATTGTGTTACAATAGTCAATGGCGACTGCACAGAGGTGCAATTCGCAGAAAATGGCAAAGCGATGATGTCGGAGGTTGCACGGGTTTCGTGGGAATTTCGACGGAGTATGTCCGGTTTGAAATCGGGCGAAGAGATTTACACAAGCGTGTGGCGGCTGCCCCTTGTATCGTTAAAGTGTCCGACGAGGTCGGATAACTAACGGATGCCTGCGGCAGAAAAAAGAAACACACGGTACAGTGGATTTTTCAAATAGGCTTTCGCCGGCACTTAAACCACCAAAGAAAGGATTGAAAAATCATGGCATCTAACGAGAAGGTAAGAATCAAGGTCAAGGGTTACGAGCATAGCGTTGTCGATGCGGCGGCGGCAAAGATTGTCGATGCGGCAAAGCGCAGCGGCGCAAGGGTTGCAGGTCCTATCCCGCTCCCTACCGACAAGCAGATAGTAACCATCCTGAGAGCGGTTCATAAGTATAAGGATTCCCGTGAGCAGTTCGAGCAGAGAACTCATAAGCGCCTTATCGACGTAATCCGTCCCTCTCAGAAAACAATCGAGGCTCTCCAGAATCTGGAGCTGCCCGCAGGCGTAGAAATTTCAATGGATATCTAAATAGAGGTATGCCGCACGAGGCTTTTGTGCGGCTGTACCGCAGATTGAACTTGGAGTTATGTTGGGAAACCAACCACTAACCACGCACCGAAAGGCGCATGGTCATGTCGGAGAAATCCGACCAATAACCAATAAGGAGGAAAAGCCGAAATGACAAAGGCGATTATCGGCAAGAAAATCGGCATGACGCAGATTTTCGACGAGGCAGGCAAGGTTGTCCCCGTTACAGTAATCGAAGCGGGTCCCTGCGTTGTAGTACAGAAAAAGACGACCGAGAACGACGGCTATGAGGCTGTTCAGATGGGCTTCGGAGATGTTTCTCCCAAGCACGTAAACAAGCCCGAGGCAGGTCACTTCAAAAAGAACGATATTCCGTTCAAAAAGACCCTTAAGGAATTCCGTTTTGACGACATCTCCGGCATGAACACCGGCGACATCATCAAGGCAGACGTTTTCGCAGAGGGCGACGTTATCGACGTTGCTGGCGTAAGCAAGGGTAAGGGCTTCACGGGCGCAATCAAGCGTCACAACCAGCACAGACTCAAGGAAACCCACGGTTCCGGTCCTGTTGCAAGGCAGGCAGGCTCTATGGGTGCTTGCTCGAGTCCTTCGAGAATCTTCAAGGGCAAGGGCATGGCAGGCCATATGGGCGCTGAAAATGTTACGGTTCAGAATCTTGTGGTAGTTAAGGTTGACGCAGACAACAACCTGATTGCTGTCAAGGGTGCTGTTCCCGGGCCTAAGGGCGGCGTTGTCACAATCTGCGACGCTGTTAAAGCATAAGAGGGGAGGACACCATCATGTCAAAGATTAACGTAGTAGATATGGCGGGTAAGGTCGTTTCCGAGCTTGAGCTTAACGACGCAGTGTTCGGCATTGAGCCTAACAAGACCGCTATGCACTCCGCTGTTGTGAACTATCTCGCCAACCAGCGTCAGGGCACACAGTCAACTCTTACCAGAACAGAGGTAAGAGGCGGCGGCAAGAAGCCGTGGAGACAGAAGGGCACGGGTCACGCAAGACAGGGCTCAACCAGAGCGCCCCAGTGGCGTCACGGCGGTATCGCTTTAGGTCCGAAGCCCCGTTCCTACAGATATACTCTGAATAAGAAGCTCAGAAGGCTTGCAATGCTGTCTGCTCTTTCCACAAAGGTAAGCGCAAACGAGATGATCGTTGTAGACTCCATCAAGACGGATGAGTTCAAGACAAAGACAATGGTTGCTATGCTGAAGGCAATCGGCGCAGAGAAGAAAACTCTCATCGTCCTCGACAGCGTAGACAACAAGGTTATTAAGTCCGCAGCGAACATCAAGGGCGTAAAGACCACACAGTCCAACACCCTCAATGTTTACGATATCCTCAACTGCGACAAGTTCGTTGTTGTAAAGGGTGCTGTGGAGAAGCTTGAGGAGGTGTACGCATAATGGTAAAGACTGCTCAGGACATCATTATAAAGCCCATCATCACGGAGCACAGCATGGAGTGCCTCGCTGCCGGAAAGTACACCTTCAAGGTAGCAAAGAGCGCAAACAAAATCGAAATCGCTAAGGCGGTTGAAACACTTTTCAAGGGCGTTAAGGTTGCAAAGGTAAACACCGTAAGCGTCCGTGGAAGAAAAAAGAGAATGGGCAGGAGCGAGGGCTATACCTCCGATTGGAAGAAGGCCATCGTAACTCTTGCGGAAGGCTCTAAGACAATCGAGTTCTTCGATGGAATGATTTAAGTAAGGAGTGAAACGAAATGGCTATTAAAGCTTACAAGCCTGTCAATAACAGCCGCCGTGGCATGACCGTTACGGATTACAGCTGTTTATCAAAGGTAGCTCCTGAAAAATCCCTTCTGGAGCCCGTTAAGAAGACTGCCGGCAGAAACAGCTACGGCAGAATTACCGTCAGACATATCGGCGGCGGTAACAGAAAGAAGTACCGTGTTATTGATTTCAAGAGAGAAAAGCAGGGCATGAACGCCGTTGTTCAGACTCTCGAATACGACCCCAACCGTTCCGCCTTCATCGCTCTGGTTCAGTACGAGGATGGAGAGAAGAGATACATCATTGCGGCAGACGGTCTTAAGGTCGGCGATACCGTTCGTTCCGGCGCAGATGCGGATATAAAGCCCGGTAATGCGCTTGCACTGTCCGATATCCCCGTTGGTACGGTTATCCACAACATCGAGCTTTACCCCGGCAAGGGCGCACAGCTCGTTCGTTCCGCAGGCAATATGGCTCAGCTTATGGCGAAGGAAAACGGCTATGCCCTCATCCGTCTGCCCAGCGGCGAGCTTAGAAACGTATCCGACAGATGCATGGCTTCTATCGGCGTTGTTTCTAACCTTGACCACGAGAACGTAAACCTCGGTAAGGCAGGTAAGACCCGCCACCTCGGAATCAGACCGACAGTACGTGGTTCCGTAATGAACCCGAACGACCATCCGCACGGCGGTGGTGAGGGTAAGTCACCTGTTGGACGTCCCGGCCCTGTAACTCCTTGGGGCAAGCCCGCTCTCGGTTACAAGACCAGATCCAAGAAGAAGGCGTCGGATAAGTTCATCGTTAAGAGAAGAAACGGCAAGTAATTGCGGTTTCAAGGGCAGACCGCTTGCGGCTGACCCGAATTTGGAAAATTCAGCCCTAAAGTTGCTGTTAATAAGAACAGCGTTGCACATCATGATTAAGGTTGTGCGTAAAACGCAAAGCGTGTGCCGCTGCTCATTAACTTGCAGCTTAACTTGAAAGGAATAAATGACATGGGAAGAAGCGTTAAAAAAGGACCTTTCGTCCAAGAGGCTCTTTACAAGAGAGTTCTTGCGATGAACGAAGCAGGAGAGAAGAAGGTGCTCAAGACATGGAGCCGTTCTTCTACGATTTTCCCTGATTTCGTTGGTCACACATTTGCCGTTCATGACGGCAGAAAGCACGTCCCGGTATACGTTACCGAGGATATGGTAGGTCATAAGCTGGGCGAATTTGCTCCCACAAGAACCTTTAAGGGTCATGCGGGAAGCAAGACCACGGGCAAGAAGTAAGGAGGAGAAAATATGCAAGCTAAAGCTGAACTCAGACAGGTTCGTATTTCTCCGAGAAAGGTCGGCATTGTCCTTGACCTCATCAGAAACCAGCCTGTGGAAACTGCCATGGCAATATTGAATAACACGCCGAAGTCCGCTTGCGAGCCTCTCGCAAAGCTTCTCAAGTCCGCAGTTGCGAACGCAGAGAACAACCACAACATGGACACAAGCCGCCTTTACGTTTCCGAGTGCTTCGTAGGCGCAGGCGTTACACTTAAGCGTATCAGACCGAAGGATCACGGACGCGCTCACAGAATACTCAAGAGAACGTCCAACATCACACTGGTTGTTAAAGAAGCAGAATAAGGAGGAGAATTACAATGGGACAGAAGGTTAATCCACACGGTCTCAGAGTGGGTGTAATCAAGGATTGGGATTCTCGCTGGTTCGCGGGCAAAGCAACCTTCGGTGATACACTTGTTGAGGACTACAAAATTCGCGAGCTTCTCAAAAAGAAGCTGTACAAGGCCGGCGTTCCCTCTATAGAGATTGAGAGAACAGGCGATAAGATTACGGTCATTCTTAGCTGCGCAAAGCCCGGTATGGTTATCGGCGCAAAGGGCGCAGAGGTTGACAAGCTTAAGGGCGAGCTTGAGAAGTTCACCGGCAAGAGGGTTGACATCAAGATTGTTGAGGTCAAGAACCCCGACATGAACGCACAGCTTGTTGCAGAGAACATCGCACAGCAGCTTGAGGGCCGTGTTTCCTTCAGACGTGCAATGAAGTCCGTTATCGGAAGAACAATGAAGAGCGGCGCAAAGGGCATCAAGACGATGGTATCCGGTCGTCTGGGCGGTGCGGAAATCGCACGTACAGAGAGCTATCACGAGGGAACAATCCCGCTTCAGACTCTCCGTGCCGACATCGATTACGGCGTTGCAAGAGCAAATACGACATACGGCGTTATCGGCGTAAAGGTGTGGATCTATAAGGGCGAAATCCTTAAGGGTCAGATTTCTTCGGAAAGAACCGAGAGAAACGAAAGAACCGACAGACGCCGCAACGACAGAGGCAACGGTGGAAGAGGCAGAGATGATCGCCGTCCCCGCAGACCGAGAGAAGCTACTACAGCAAGAAGAGAAGGGGGTAACGACTAATGCTGCTTCCTAAGAGAGTAAAGTACAGAAGAGTACAGAGAGGCCGCCGTTCCGGTGTCGCAACAAGAGGCAACACCGTTTCCAATGGCGAGTATGGTCTGATGGCGCTTGAGGCTGCTTGGATAAAGTCCAATCAGATCGAGGCTGCCCGTATCGCAATGACACGTTATATCAAGCGTGGCGGTCAGGTTTGGATTAAGATATTCCCTGACAAGCCCGTTACAACAAAGCCGCTCGGCACTCGTATGGGTTCCGGAAAGGGCTCGCCCGAATATTGGGTTGCCGTGGTAAAGCCGGGCAGAGTTATGTTCGAGATTGCCGGCGTTCCCGAGGAGACCGCTCGTGAGGCTATGCGTCTTGCAATGCACAAGCTCCCCATCAAGTGCAAATTTGTAAAGAAGGAAGACGGAGGTGAGCTTTAATGAAGGCTTCGGAAATCAAATACCTTTCGGAAACAGAGCTTGACACTAAGCTCGCCGAACTCAAGCAGGAGCTTTTCAATCTGCGCTTCCAGCTTGCCGTAAATCAGCTTGACAACCCCACAAGAATTAAGGCGGTCAAGAAGGACATCGCTCGCATAAAGACCATTCAGCGTCAGCGTGAGCTTGCGGCTAACGATTGAGGAAGGAGGATAAGAACTAAACATGGAAAGAGCTTTAAGAAAGACCAGAATCGGTAAGGTTGTAAGCAACAAGATGGATAAGACAATCGTCGTTGCCATCGAGGATAATGTTCGTCATCCTCTTTATAAGAAGATTGTTAAGCGCACCATCAAGCTCAAGGCTCATGACGAGCAGAACACCTGCGGAATAGGCGATAGAGTTGAGATCATGGAAACTCGCCCCCTTTCCAAGGATAAGAGATGGCGTCTTGTGAACGTCATAGAGCGTGCTAAGTAATTCTTGGCATCAAAATAAATCGTAAATCTACGAAAGGAGAAGTAATGCCATGATTCAGATGCAGACATTGCTGAAGGTTGCCGACAATACCGGAGCTAAAGAGCTTATGTGTATTAGAGTGCTCGGCGGCACTCGCAGAAGATATGCCAATATCGGCGACGTTATCGTTGCTTCCGTTAAAAAAGCTACACCCGGCGGCGTTGTAAAGAAGGGCGACGTAGTAAAGTGCGTTGTGGTTCGCTCCGCAAAGGGTCTCAGACGTGACGACGGGACATATATCCGCTTTGACGAAAATGCAGCGGTTATTATCAAGGAGGACAAGAATCCGAGAGGAACTCGTATTTTTGGGCCGGTTGCCAGAGAGCTGCGTGATAAGGACTTCATGAAGATCCTTTCTCTCGCTCCCGAAGTACTTTAAGGAGGACCTACCGTATGAATAACTTAAATGTTAAAACCGGCGATAAGGTTCAGATTATCAGCGGCCACGACAAGGGCAAGCAGGGCAAGGTCGTAAGCGTTTCCGCCAAGGAGAACAAGGTTATCGTTGAAGGCGCAAACATGGTCACCAAGCACGTAAAGCCCAAGCAGGCAGGTCAGCTCGGCGGAAGAGTACAGGCCGAGGGTGCGCTTTACGCATCGAAGGTTATGCTCGTTTGCCCGAAGTGCGACAAGACCACAGGAGTGGCTCATAAGATTGAGGACGGTAAGAAGATCAGGGTTTGCAAGCACTGCGGCGCAGAGCTGAAATACTGATAACGCCGAGAATGGTCGGATACAAGGAATGCGCAGGCTCGCCTGCCGTTAAAATCCGGCTGTCAGATAGGAGTGTTTACAATGGCAAGAATGAAGGATTTCTACAAGGAAACCGTTGCTCCCGCCCTTTTCAAGAAGTTCGGCTATAAGTCTGTTATGCAGACGCCGAAAATCGACAAAATCGTAGTCAACGTTGGCTGCGGCGAGGCGAAGGAAAACGCAGAGATTATCGAGAACGTTATGAACGAGCTTGGCATGATCACGGGTCAGAAGCCTGTTGCCTGCCGTTCAAAGAAGTCTGTCGCTAACTTCAAGCTCAGAGAGGGTCAGGTTATCGGCGTGAAGGTTACCCTGCGCGGCGAAATCATGTATGAGTTCCTTGACAGACTGTTCAACGTTGCTCTCCCTCGTGTTCGTGACTTCAGAGGCATTAACCCTAATTCCTTTGACGGCAGAGGCAACTACTCCTTCGGCTTGAAGGAACAGCTGATTTTCCCCGAAATCGAATACGACAAGATTGACGCTGTCCGTGGTATGGATATCAACTTTATCACAACCGCTAAGACCGACGAAGAGGCAAGAGAGCTGCTTACACTGATGGGCGCTCCCTTTGAGAAGTAAAGAAAGGACGCAGGAATAAGTTATGGCAAAAAAGTCTATGATTGCTAAGCAGCAGAGAGCTCCGAAGTTCTCTACCCGCGCTTACAACAGATGCAAGCTTTGCGGCAGACCTCATGCGTACCTGCGCAAGTACGGAATATGCAGAATTTGCTTCAGAGAGCTTGCTTACAAGGGTCAGATACCCGGTGTTAAGAAGGCAAGCTGGTAAGCTTGGACAGAGGGCGGGAATACCCGCCGAATAAGGAAACGCCAATAAATCGTTTCTGTTAATCTGTTCCCTCGCCGAGCGGGTTTTTCGCTGCAAATAAAGCTCGGCTTATCATATGCCCGAAAGGGCAAATCATGTCAGTACGACGGATAACTTGAATCCGTAACGGCTTTCGTATAGGAGGTAAATGAATGCAGATTACTGATACCATCGCAGATATGCTGACGAGAATTCGTAACGCTAACTCTGCAAAGCACGCCTCTGTTGACATCCCCGCTTCCAACATGAAAAAGCAGATAGCTCAGATTCTGTTGGATGAAGGCTATATCAAGGCTTTCAAGGTAATTGACGACAACAAGCAGGGAATCATCAGGGTAACTCTTAAGTACACAGACAACAAGGCACAGGTTATCACGGGTTTGCGCCGTGTTTCTAAGCCCGGTCTGAGAATTTACTCTAACTGCAAGGATATGCCTAAGGTAATGAAGGGTCTTGGCATCGCCATCGTATCCACTTCCAAGGGCATTATGACCGACAAAAAGGCTCGTGAGCTGAATGTCGGCGGCGAAGTCCTTGCGTTCATCTGGTAATAAGGAGGAATAGTAATATGTCAAGAATTGGTTTGAAGCCTATTGCTGTTCCCGCAGGTGTTGAGGTTAAAATCGACGGTTCTGTTGTTACAGTAAAGGGCCCTAAAGGCTCTATCACAAAGGAATTTAATCACCTGATGAAGATTTCTCAGGAGGGCGCACAGATTATTGTTTCCCGTCCCAATGACGAGAACCTGAGCAAATCGCTTCACGGTCTTACAAGAACGCTTATCAACAATATGGTTATCGGCGTTACAGAGGGCTACAAGAAGGAGCTTGAAATCAACGGTGTTGGTTTCAGATGCCAGAAGACGGGCAAGAATGTTGTAATGAACCTCGGCTTCTCCCATCAGGTTACGGTATCCGATACCGATGACGTAACGCTTGAGGTTCCCGCTCCGAACAAGATCATCGTAACGGGCATCGACAAGCAGAAGGTTGGTCAGTACGCTTCCGAAATAAGAAGCAAGCGCCCCCCCGAGCCTTATAAGGGCAAGGGCATCAAGTACGCCGACGAGGTTATCCGCCGCAAGGAAGGTAAAGCCGGCAAGGGTAAGAAGTAATACCAACGAAAGGACTGAAAATAAATGGTTAAAATCATCGATAAAAACAAGAGCAGACTTCGCCGTCATAGGCGTGTCCGCGCCAAGATCAGCGGCACTCCCGAGTGCCCCAGACTTAATGTTTTCCGTTCTTCGAAGCACATTTACGCTCAGATCATTGACGACGTAAAGGGTGTTACGCTTGCAGCCGCTTCTTCTACCGAGAAGGATTTCGAGGGCTTCGGCGGAAACTGCGACGCAGCCAAGAAGGTTGGTCTTATGATCGCCGAGAAGGCAAAGGCGGCAGGCATCACCGATGTCGTTTTCGACAGAGGCGGCTATGTGTACCACGGCAGAGTTGCTGCTCTCGCCGAGGGTGCAAGAGAAGGCGGACTTAATTTCTGATAAGGAGGGGCTAACTTGGCAAATATAGAAGTAAACGAAAACGATCTTCAGGAAAAGGTTGTATACATCAATCGTGTTTCCAAGACCGTAAAAGGCGGACGCATAATGAAGTTTTCCGCACTGGTGGTTGTCGGCGACGGCAACGGCACGGTAGGCTTCGGAATGGGCAAGTCCAATGAGGTTCCCGACGCAATCCGCAAGGGCATCGACGACGCAAAGAAGAATCTTCACAAGATCGCTCTTAAGGGAACAACAATTCCTCACGAGATTACGGGTAAGTTCGGCGCAGGCGCAGTTCTTATGCGTCCCGCTCCCGAGGGTACCGGCGTTATCGCAGGCGGTCCTGTACGTGCCGTAATAGAGATGGCGGGCATCAAGAATATCCGTACAAAATCTCTGCGTTCCAACAATCCTTGCAACGTTGTTCGTGCAACAATGCAGGGTCTGACTTCGCTCAGAACTGCCGAGGAGGTTGCGGCTCTGAGAGGAAAGTCTGTGAAGGAGCTTTAAGCAGGAAAGGAAGAATAACAATGGCTCTTAAAATCACACTTGTGCGTTCCTTGAACAGCTGCAAGAAGAATCAGATTGCCACAGCGTATTCCCTCGGTCTGCGCAAGGTAAACTCTGTTACAACTCAGCCCGATAACGAGGCTACAAAAGGTAAAATCAAGACTATCGCTCACCTGGTAAAGGTTGAAGAGGTTTGATTCGACAGGGCTTTCCTGTCACTTCACTTGGCAAGACGCATTGGCTTGCGGCGTGTCGGCGGACACATACCTGCCCGACACGGATTGCGCTCCGCAAAAACGGCGGCGCAGCTTGCCCAACTTATATTTTAACATTCTAAATTTACTAGGGGGTGCAAAAGCAATATGAAGCTTCACGAATTACAGCCCGCTGCTGGTTCTATAAAGGATGTCAAGCGTATTGGCAGAGGACATGGTTCCGGCAACGGCAAGACAGCTGGCAAGGGTCACAAGGGTCAGAAGGCGCGTTCTGGCGGCTCAATCAGACCCGGTTTTGAAGGCGGTCAGATGCCTCTGCAGAGAAGAATGCCTAAGAGAGGCTTTAACAACATCTTCGCAACAGAGTACGCAACGGTAAACGTATCCGACCTTGAAGCACGCTTTGAAAGCGGTGCTGTTGTTGATGCCGCAGCTCTTATCGAGTGCGGAGCAATCAAGAACGCAAAGGACGGCATTAAGATTCTGGGCAACGGCGAGCTTACAAAGAGCCTCACCGTTAAGGCCGCAAAGTTTACGGCAGGTGCTCAGGAAAAAATTGAAAAGGCAGGCGGAAAGGCTGAGGTGATGTAATGAACGGAATGCTTACAGTCTTTCGCAATGCGTGGGTTGACACTCAGCTGCGTAAAAAGATTTTGTACACGCTGTTTATCATCGTCCTTTTCCGTTTGGGTTCAAACATTTTCGTCCCCTTCCTCGATAACTCCGCAATATCTACCATGATGAGCGGTGCGTCGCTTCTGAACTACCTCGATGTTATGACGGGCGGTTCGCTTGGCAAGGGTACGCTTTTGGCAATGTCCATCACGCCTTATATCAATGCGTCGATTATTATCCAGCTTCTGACTGTTGCTATCCCGCCATTGGAGAAGCTCTCCAAGGAGGGTGAAGAGGGTCATAAGAAGCTCAACACGATAACGAAGATTGCATCACTTGTTATCGCCGTTTTCCAAGCAACCGCATTCTACTTCACGCTCAGAAACGGCATTAACGACAACGAGGGTCATACCGCTATATTAAAATACGGCGACGTCTATGACACCTCAAGCGATATGTTCTCCATTGTTCTTACGGCAATCACCATAATCGGCTGCTTCGTAGCGGGCGCTTCGCTTATTATCTGGCTCGGCGACCGCATAAACGAAAAGGGCATTGGAAACGGTATCTCGATGATACTCTTTGCGGGCATTATCGCAAACATTCCAAGTGCTATCAGCTATTTTGTTGAGATATGCAAGGAAAGTATGTCAAACCTCATCTACGTTATTATTATCGTTCTGATAATGGCGGCAATGATCTGGTTCGTAATCTTCATGACAAATGCGGAGCGCCGTATTCCGGTGCAGTACGCAAAGCGTGTTGTCGGCAGAAAAATGTACGGCGGTCAGTCAACTCATATTCCGATAAAGGTTGCGATGTCGGGCGTTATGCCTATCATCTTCGCTATGTCGCTGATGAGTCTGCCGCAGACTATCTGCTACTTCTTCGGCATTGACGGCACGGGCGAGGGCTTCTGGGATGGCTTCGTAAGAGTGTTCAGCCAGTCCAGTCCGGTTTATGCGGTCATCTATTTCGTATTGATAATCGCATTCAACTATTTCTATGTGTCGATACAGTATAATCCTGTAGAGATTGCGAATAACCTCAAGAAGAACAACGGCGCAATCCCTGGCTATCGCCCGGGAAAGCCGACCTCTGACTACATCTACAATTCTCTTAACAAGATTACGCTTATCGGAGCAATATTCCTCGGAATCATTGCGATATTCCCGATAATCTTCTCGATGTGTACGGGTCTTACAGGCGTCAGCCTCGGCGGCACGACAATCCTTATCGTCGTCGGCGTTGCGCTCGAAACGGTTCGTTCGCTTGAGAGCCAGATTATGATGCGTCATCACCCCGGATTCCTTGACTAAGACGTTCGTGCGTATAGGGCAGGCGGGCACACAAGCCCGCACCCATGCGCCCCTTGAACAGGAGATTGAC
>X287_Common_Brushtail__coassemble_35_pt1 | contig 26808 bp, 25 predicted proteins | sample X287_Common_Brushtail__metabat2_high_PE_016 | metagenome-assembled genome bin X287_Common_Brushtail | reverse complement strand
ATCCTAACGCAAAGCGGCACCGCCGAAAATACGGCGGTGCCGCCTGCGATATTCGGAGAATGCCCGCCGAATGTCAGGTGTCCTTACGGACTATGAACGTGTCTTTCAGCAGCATCCGCAGCTGTTGCTGCTATTGCCGCAGTCGCTGCTGCCGCCGCAGCAGCAGCCGAGCAGAAGGATAAGGATGATAATCCAGCAGCAGCTGTTACCGCCAAAGTTGAAGCATGACATAATGATGTCCTCCTTAAGATTTTCAGGAACGTTTCCGCTTCCCCTTGAAGCTTTTCGTTTCCTTGCTATATATTATGCGAAAGAGGAATATTGGTGACTGCCCCGATGCGGTTTTGCGAGATGTCAAACAAATAAAGACAAAAAGCAATGCCGCACGGGCAGGTGCGGCATTGCTTTTTGAATTGGAGGATTTTGCATAGCTTTTAGTTCTTGGTTCTTGGTTTGAGTATTGGTTTAGGTCCTGCACATATTGTATCACAACCACCCTGCAAAGTCAATATATATGACAATATTGTAACCGCATTTTTTTAATTTGTCATTTTTTTGTTACCATTTTGCGTTTTTCTGTAACCGTTTTGTAATAGTTTGTTACAAATTCGTCACAACGATGAAATCAAGATGAAAATATTCAAAAAAACCTTTTCAAAAGAAATAAAATGTGGTATACTGTAAAGTGATATAGTTGGATTCGTCTGCTTACTGCACGCCGCTTTTCGGCAAAGCGGGGCGGACATCCGAGTTTGCATACCGCCGCATAGGTTGGCGGATGGGGAGAATGGTATTTACTTATGATCTATCTTGACAACGCCGCCACAACAAAGCCGTGCGGCGAAGCCTGTGAGGCGGTGGCGAGCGCCATGCGGGAACGCTTCGGCAACGCAAGCTCGCTCCACAAAATGGGCGTGCTTTCGGAGCAGATAATTGTTTCGGCAAAGAAAACGCTTCTTACGGCTCTTGCAAGCAGTCCGTCGCCTGTCGGCAAAGCACCGCTTGACGGCGAGATATATTTCACCTCCGGCGCAACCGAAAGCAACAACACCGCCATCCTCGGCGCTTGCAGAGCATACAGGCGGCTTGGGAATAAAATCGTATCCACCGCCATGGAGCATCCCTCCGTGGCTCGTGTCCTCGACAGGCTTGAGCAGGAAGAGGGCTTCGAGGTCGTCCGCCTTGCGCCGAAGGATTACGATGATTTTGAGCAGGCGCTCGCAGAGCAGGTTGACGGGAACACGCTTCTTGTAAGCTGTATGGCGGTCAACAACGAAACGGGCTTCTGCGTGGACGTAAAGGGGCTTTACAGGCTTGTCAAGCGAAAAAATGAAAAGACTCTCGTGCATATCGATGCGGTTCAGGGCTTCCTTAAAACGCCGCTGTGCGGTGATTTCATAAGCATTTCGGGACACAAAATCCACGCCTGCAAGGGCATAGGGGCATTGTACGTCAAAAAGGGCGTTCGGCTTTCCCCTCTCCTTCTCGGCGGGGGACAGCAGAAGAATATGCGCTCCGGAACAGAGCCGGTGGAGCTTATCGCCGGACTTGAAGCGGCGGTGAAGGCGTATCATGCGGCACACGAGCATTTCGAGGAGCTTAAGCGCCGCCTTCTCTCAAGACTTGCGCAAATGGATGATATTGCAATAAACTCGGACGAGCGGTGCGTTGCGAACATAATAAACTTCAGCGTCAGGGGCGTGCGCTCCGAAATCATGCTGCACTCCCTCGAGGAGGACGAGATATACGTTTCAAGCGGCTCCGCCTGCTCAAGGGGAAAGAAAAGCAGCGTTCCCGCCGCTCTCGGCATTTCCGACAGCGACGCCGACTGTGCGGTGAGGGTTTCGCTATGTGCGGAAACCACAGAATCAGATATAGACGCATTGTGCGATAAGATAGAGAAAACAATCGAAAGGGTCAGACGATGAAGGAAATTGTGATGGTAAAGTATGGAGAGATTGCTCTCAAGGGCGATAACAAAAGCACCTTCGAGGACATACTCCAGAAAAACATAAAGCGGAGACTCAAGCCTGTCGGAAGGTTCGAGTATTCCCGAAGACAGTCCACCATCTACATCACCCCTCTTGACGAGGTCGATATGGACGAGGTCGTAAGACGGCTCGGATGTGTGTTCGGGATAGGGGCGATACAGCGGTGTGCCGTGTTTCCGAAGGATTTTTCGGCAGTAGCTCGGGGCGCAAAGGAATACTTAAGCGAGGCGTTAGAGGACGCAGGAACGTTTAAGGTCGAAGCAAAGCGTGCGGACAAAACGTTCCCGATGAAGTCCCCCGAAATACAGCAGGCATTGGGCGATGCGGTGCTGGATATGTTCCCGCACCTCGGCGTGGATGTTCATAACCCCGACGTTACCGTTCGCCTTGAAATCCGTGACAACGGCGCATACCTTTCCGCAAAGCGCATAACGGGAGCAGGCGGTATGCCTGTCGGAAGCAGCGGGAAGGCTCTTCTTATGCTTTCGGGCGGGATAGACTCTCCCGTGGCGGGCTATATGATGGCGAAAAGGGGCTTGGTGGTGGACTGCATACACTATGTAAGCCCGCCCTTTACCTCGGAGCGTGCGAGAATGAAGGTGGAAAAGCTCTGCGAGGAGCTTACCGATTATTGCGGCGACATCATCTTCTATTGCGTCCCGTTCACCGAGATACAGGAGGCTTTAAGGGATAACTGCCCCGAGGAATATTTCACGGTGCTTATGCGCCGTCTTATGGTGAAGATTGCAAACAAAATCTGCGCCCGTGACGGCTACGGCGCTATAATCACGGGCGAAAGCGTGGCTCAGGTCGCAAGTCAGACGCTGCCTGCGCTGTACTGCACGAATGCGGCGGCGGAGTACCCCGTGTTCCGCCCCGTCATCGGAATGGACAAAATCGAAATCACCGACATCTCCCGCAGGATAGGCACGTTTGAAACCTCGATACTTCCCTATGAGGACTGCTGTACGGTGTTCACGCCCAAGCACCCCCGCACGAAGCCGAAATACGAGGACATCCTTGCGGCGGAGCGGAGCTACGACTTCGACAGCATGGTCGAGGAGGCTGTCGCAAAAACACAGGTCAAGCGTTTCAAATACGGAGAGGAAACCGTTTTTCTTGATTAAAATGAGCTATAAGGATTTGCTTGAAAACATAGATCTCCTAGCACGGCGGACAGTCGCAAAATGCACGGAGAACAAAATTAAAATAGCCACAGCGGAAAGCTGCACGGGCGGGATGATTTCCTCGGCGATAACCGCCGTATCGGGAAGCTCCGCCGTGATAGAGCTTGGGATATGCTCCTACTCCAACAGGATAAAAAGCGAGGCTCTCGGCGTAAGCGCATCTACCCTCGCACGATTCAGCGAGTACAGCATACAGTGCGCTCAGGAAATGGCTCTCGGAGCAATGCGGCTAGGCGGCGCAGATTTCGCCGTTTCTACCACAGGCGTTGCAGGACCGACAGGCGCAAGCGAGGAAGCACCCGTGGGGACGGTGTTCTTCGGTGTTTGCGCAAGGGACGGCGTAAGCTCGTTCAAACGCAGGTTCGATGCGCCGCAGGGGTGCGGCTGCTCTGAAAGGGAGTATATAAGGACGGCGGCGGTGCTTGAGGCACTTACGCTGCTTAATGAAATGATAGACAGGCGCATATTGAAGGGATGAGGGGAAATGGCAAAATACTCAGAAAAGCCAAAAAAGAATAAATCAACGGCTTCAAAGGATATAGCGCTCGATAAGCTGGACTTTTACGATGCGCCGAAGCCTAAACGAAAGACAAAAAAGGAGGACAAAATAAAGGGTCGTCCCAAGAATATCTTCGTCCGCTTTGCCGTGGCAACATTCCCGCAAAGCGAGGACACCGTGTCCGAAAAGCTGCGCAAGGTTGTGCTTATCGGGGCGGTTATCGTTTTTATCGGGACTCTTGTGTTCCTCGCATGGCAGCTGCTGAGCATGAACAACAGCGAAAAGGTAAACGATGAAATCGCAAGCATTGCGGGCGCACAGCGTGAAACGGTGGACTTTGACGCTGATTACGAGCCGTTCAACACCAACGCAAGCTCATCGCAGACCTACGATGAAACGGAGGAAATAGACGTAACGCCCGTCACGAATACGCCGCTCGACATCGACTTCGATGCGCTTACGGCGATAAATTCGGATACGAGGGCATGGGTCAAGATAACAGGAACGCCCGTCAATAACGTTGTGGTGCAGTCTGACGATAATTCCTACTACCTCGACCACGACTTCTACGGAAGCGAATCCATCACGGGCACGATTTTCTCCTCCTACAAAAACAAGTGGGACGGGACGGACGAGAATATCATCCTTTACGGTCACAACATGATAAGCGGTCAGTTCTTCGCCGCTCTGGGTCACTACGCCCCGAACGATGCGAGCCGTGAGCCGTGCGCCTACTATAAGGTTCATCCCACGGTCATGCTGGCGACTCCGTCGGGAGGCAGCGAAACCTACAAGATATTCGCAGGTATACTCGTAAACACGCAGGAAAGGTACGGCGAGGTGTTCGATTACGCATCCAAGACCTCGTTCAGCGGCGTGGACGACTTTAATAATTTTATCCTTGAGATAATGGACAGAAGCTGGTTCTTCACGGACGTGGATATTCAATACGGGGATCAGCTGCTTACGATGTCAACCTGCTACTGGCCTCTCGGCGAGAGCGTCGACACACGCTGGGTAATCTTTGCGAGAAAGGTTCGTCCCGGCGAAAGCGAATATGTCGATACGACCGTGGCAACACGAAACTATCAGGCGAAATTGTTCGACTACTATTATAGCGTGATAGGCGGTCAGTGGTACGGCAGCGTCTGGGATAAATCCAAGCTTCTCAGCTATTGAGGGCAACGGGTATTTGCCATTCTCGTAAAACGGAGGGCTTTTTATGGCTAACTTTGTCGAAAGGGAGAGCGTTCTCCTTCGCATTGCAAAATATCTTTTTCCGTGCAAGGGCGATAAGCCTGCGGAAATAGTGCGCAAGATAATCTTCCTTTGTGCGGCGGTGGTTCTTATCGTTTCGCTCTGCTGCATAATCGTGTCGGCGGTAAACAAAATGGACGACACTCACCTCAACGATGAGCTGTCCGAAATCTACCACAGCATGGGCAGCACCACCGTGCAGATAGATACCGTCAAAAAGGAACAGCTTCAGGAGGAATACCCCGAGGTTCAGGAGCAGTTTCTTCCCCTCCTCGAAATCAACGAGGACGTTATCGGCTGGATAACCATCGGCGATGAGGACGACCCCGTCATCGACTATGTCGTTATGCAGGGCGACGACAACAGCTATTACCTCACGCATAATTATAAGGGCGAAAGCAGCGTTTCCGGCGCAATTTTCGCCGATTACCACGACCCCATTACGGCGGAAAGCCAGCCCGCAAACATCATCCTTTACGGGCACAACATGGTATCGGGAGAATACTTCGCAAAGCTTACCCGCTACAACAACTACAAGGTATCGGGGAGCATGGGCTTGAGCTTCTATGAGCAATACCCCACCATAACCTTCAGCACCCTGTACAAGACCTCAACCTACAAGATTTTTGCGGGAATGCTTGTCAACACAAGGGAAAGCGAGGGCGAGGTGTTCAATTACATCGGGCAGCGCAACTTTTCAAGCAAATCGGAATTTGACGAGTATTGCGCAAGCATCCTCGACAGAACCACCTTCTATAACCCCGATGTGAACCTCAAATACGGCGATAATCTTCTTACGCTGTCCACCTGTACGTTCGACTACGACAGCTCGCTCCAGTTCAGATGGGTTGTCTTTGCCAGAGAGGTGCGCGAGGGAGAAAGCGAGGAGGTTGACGTAAGCCGTGCCTACGAAAACCCCGACCCGCTCTACTTTGATTATTACTACAGCATTTACGGCGGAGAATGGGGCGGCAGGAAATGGCCCGCCGATATGATACAGGGCTATTCATACTGATACCACCCCGAAGGAAGCCTTCTGATGAACCGCAAGACAAGGAAAGGAATGACCGTTCATGGCAGAGATGGATATGGGACTTGCCCCGAAAAAGAGAAAAAAGGGCAGGAGGAAAAAGAAACAGAACCTTTTTATGAGCATTGTCACGGGACTTATCCCGTGGAAGGGCGACTCGGTGACAGAGGTTGTCCGCAAGATAATTTTCCTTGCGGCTCTCGTGGTGCTTTTCAGTGCGCTTGTGATAATCGTCACTAATGTCGTGGACACATGGGGCACGGCAGGTGCAAACGCTTATGTCAACGAGAACGGAGTAGAAACCGCCACCAACGCCAACATCGTCGAGCTTAAGAACCAGACACCTACTCAGCAGGAGATAGAGCAGATGCCCGAGGGCTCGATAAACGAGGAGTACGCTGCGCTTTACGCCGCAAACAATGATTTCATCGGTTGGGTAACCATAACGGGAACGAACGTGGATTACCCCGTAATGCAGGCGGACGACAACGAATACTATCTGCACCGTGATTTTGACGGCAACTATTCCTTCGCCGGCACAATTTTCACCGACTATGAGGGCGTTATCGGACCGAATGAAATGCCCAACAACACCATCCTCTACGGTCACAATATGCTGTACAAATACCAATTTGCGGCATTGTCGAATTACGAGCGGGATGTGGAATTTCTCAAGCTATACCCCATAATCGACTTCAATACCCTCTACCAGAACAACAAATACAAAATCTTCTCCGTGTTTAAGATAAACACCTCCGATGAGCATGGCGAGGTCTTTGATTATACGAGCAACGTGTATTTTGAGAATCAATCCGAGTTCTACAACTATATCATGGAGGTAATGGACAGAAGCCTTTACGAAACGGGCGTTGACATAGAGTACGGCGACGAGCTTCTTACGCTGTCTACCTGCGATGCGTCGACGGGACTTGACGACCTGCGGCTTGTTATTGTTGCGAGAAAGGTACGGGAGAACGAAAGCCCTGAGGTTGACACCGACAAGATTGTAAAGAAATCCAGCGTTAAGTATTTTGACGCTTACTACGAGGTTTACGGCAACACATGGAAGGGCAGAACATGGGATGTTTCTCTTGTAAAGGGCATGGAGGAATATCTTCGTGAAAACGGCCTTGAGGATGAGCCTGAAGAATAATCATGAAACATATATCGCTTGTTAAAATTATCGTGGCGCTTTGCATTTGCAACATATACATCTTCACCTGCGGTGTCATGGGCACGGTTCAGACCGTTGCCGGCGACAGCTTTGAGGGCAGCTCTGACGACAGCTCCAACAGCAGCTCCGACGGCGCTTTAGAGGAGCAGGCGGATACAGCCGCCCTGAGCGAGGCCTCGGGTCAGGGTACGATAGACTTCATCGTCCCCGAAAGCGAGGAGGCGCAGACCGTTTACATAGAGCAGCTCTCCTTCGCAAAGCCGTCGCTTGCGAGCCGACCTGTCCAAAGCAGCAGCTATTCCTCAAGCGGGACGCCTGAGGAGCCTGAGATTGCCGAGGAGGAAACGTATGAAGAGGACGAGGACGATGAGATAGTGTTCGTGGATACATACGAGCCAGAGCCTGAACCCGAACCCGAACCGTTTATCCCGCCGCAGACCGAGCCTGTCACAACGACAGCTGCCGCCACGACAACAACTACTGCTGCCACCACAACCACTGCGGCGGCAACCACCGCCGAAGCAACGCTTCCGCAGGGCGGCATAGCCGTTGACGACACAACTGCCGCTTCGACAACCACTGCCTCAACCACCGCATCCGCCGTGCAGCCTGTCGAAATCATTACCGACAGTGATTCGGCAAACGAAATACTCTATGTCACAAGCAATGGGGAAACCGTTTCGGGTACGGCGCTCGATATTGTTGCGAGGATAACGCAAAACGAGGTCGGCTATGCCTTTGCGCCGGAGGCGATCAAGGCGCAGGCTGTCGCAACCTATACCTACATAAAATACTGCAACAAATACGGCAACTACCCAAGCGCTACCATGAGCAGCACGGTAAGCGACTCGGTGCGTGTGCTTACGGCATCGGTTATAGGTCAGGCAGTGTATTATAACGGCTCAATTATACAGGCGGTATACTCTGCTTCCTCTGCGGGCTACACCGCTTCAAGCGTAAACGTATGGGGCAACGATTATCCCTACCTGACGAGCGTATATTGCGAGCTTGACTCCCAATACGACCCCAACTATGGCAGAACGGCGACCTTCTCCTCGGACGATATAAAAACACGCATTTACAACGCAACGGGCATATCGCTCAGCGGCGACCCGTCAGAGTGGATAAGCATCGAAAACTATGTTGACGGGAATTATGTCGGTCAGCTTAATGTCGGCGGCTATCACAGCTACACCGACAGCAGCGGCGACAGCGTCAAGATAAGCGGACGGGTGTTCAGAGAGCGGATAATGAGCTATGACCTGCGTTCAAGCGCATTTGATATAAGCTACGATGCGGACACCGACCTCTTCACCTTCACAACCTACGGCTACGGCCACGGCGTCGGCATGAGCCAAAACGGAGCAAACAACCTTGCGACATATTGGGGCTGGGACTACAAGCAGATTCTTGAATTTTACTACAGCGGCACAAGCGTTTATTGATGCCAATTGTGAAAGGAGTTTTTGTCATGGACGAAAAGAAAACCCAATCCCCCGAAAAGAAAACGGGAAAGGACGAGCTTAAGGAGCGCACATGGGTAGACGACATGAAACAGGAGCTTGAGGACTATATCGAGGATCAGGGCATCTATATCCGACAATAGCCCTGCGGCTGTACGCAGACCATTAAGCGACAAAGCACAAGCATGCGGCGGGATTTCGGCATCCCGCCGCATTTTTACTTGTTCTTGTTCTTATTAGGCTTCTGTTTTAGAATTTCCTGAATTTCAGCAAGATGTGTTGCGGTAAAAGTTATAACCGCTAAAACAGCTAATAGCTAACTCGTTACGGCACAACAAACCCCCGCTCCATTCGTCGGGCGGGGGTTTGTGCTGTGCGGTGCTGCTTTTTTAGCCTTCGGTCTGTGTTGTTTTTTTCCTGCAGAACAGGAGCTTGAAAACCGTGCGGATAAGCGGCTGGATGAAAAACAGCTGCGAGAAGAAGGCGAACGGGAAGTTGAAGCAGACAAGCTTGAGCCAGTTCGCAAGAAGCGTAATAAGCGAGAAGCCGCTGTAGTAGGGGTAATACAGCCATGCGGCGATGAAGCTCATCGCAGGGCACATCAGCCCCACCGTGGTGCAGATGATGGCGGTTTCAAACAGAACAGGGTGGGTTGTTTTCGGGTCAAATACCTTCGACGCAAGCCTGAACGAGCAGGGACTGCCCATTACGACCTCAAGCAGATACGCAAAGCAAAATTCGATCAGAATAACCGCCCATATCGGCAGGAACGTTCCGAACATATACACGCCGCCCTGCGCATTGATTGCGCCGATGACGCTGTCCGCTTGGTTCACCTCCATAAGCGTTGCCCCGTTTACGACATACAGGCTGTAAAATACGTAAGCGTGTACGGTTACGACAACGGTAAGAAGGGCAAAGACCATTCTCTGAAATTGATTTTTCGGCATAATAAATTCTCCTTCTTTTGACGCTATGCAACAAAAAAACACGCAGTCCTTGACGCAAATCCAATAATCGGCTAAGCTCCGTAATCAGATTTACGTACCTCAAGGTACTACGTGTGTCGTGCATAGGAATATATATAGGGCAGCACCGCACAAATATTGTGCGACATCATGCGGTACAGCCATAGAAGCGGGAAGCCCCGCCCGCTGAAATGCTCCAGCCTTGTTATATTATAGCACTTTTTTCTTTAATCTTCAATTGTTATTTTACACAATTTTGTCCCGTAGCTCTAAGTCCCTTGACTGTGCATTTCCACAAGACAATGCTTAAGGACTGCACCGCCTAAGGACCGCACTTTGCGGTTTGCGGTTCTGCCTTCACGAAATTTTTTGGCAAAGTTATGCTTTTTGTATTGATTAAATGAGTTAATTGTGATACAATAAAAACACTGCATGAGTGCAGTTATTGTTGATTGTACGCACTCTCCCGCTGATGTTACGGCGGGAGGGTGGTCGCCGCCTCTCCACTATGCCGTTTCTGTCTGCGGGTATGAGAGGGGCAGTCCGAAAATATGCTTCAGGAGGTAAAAGTCTATGATAGTTAAACCGAAGGTAAGAGGATTTATTTGCACTACCGCCCATCCCGTGGGCTGTGAGGCTGCCGTAAAGGCACAGATTGAATACGTAAAGGCTCACCCGCAGGTGAACGGTGCGAAAAGGGTGCTGGTTGTCGGCTCGTCAATGGGCTACGGGCTTGCGTCAAGAATAACTGCGGCGTTTGCGGACGGTGCGGCGACAATAGGCGTTATGTTCGACCGCCCCGCAAGCGGGAGCAAGACTGCCACAAGTGGCTGGTACAATACGAGGGCGTTTGAGAAATACGCCCACGCAGACGGGCTTTACGCAAAGACGGTAAACGACGATGCATATTCGGAAGAGTGCAAGAAGGAGGTTATCGACCTCATTAAATCCGACCTCGGTAAGGTGGACATGGTGATTTATTCCCTTGCCGCACCGAGAAGGGCTGTCGGCGACACCGTTTACAGCAGCGTGCTTAAAACTACCGGCAGTGCCTACACAAACAAGACCATCGACCTTAGGACGAACAATATCGCAGAGGTTACCATCGAGCCTGCCACCGAGGAGGAAATCGCCGCAACAGTCAAGGTCATGGGCGGCGAGGATTGGGAGGCGTGGATAGATGCGCTGAAGGCTGCCGATGCAATCGAGGACAACGCCGTTACCGTCGCATACTCGTATATCGGCCCGAAGCTTACCCATCCGATGTATTTCGAGGGGAGCATAGGCATGGCAAAGGCTCACCTTTTCAGCACCGCAAAGAAGCTCACGGAGAAATATTCCGACAGCGGAATAAAGGCGTACATCTCCGTAAACAAGGCGCTCGTCACACAATCCAGCGCAGCGATTCCTATCGTTCCGCTGTACATCTCCATATTGTACAAGGTTATGAAGCAAAAGGGCAGTCATGAGGGCTGCATAGAGCAGATGTATCGTCTGTTTGCGGAAAAGCTTTACGCAGGCGGGGATGTTCCTGTTGACGAGGAGGGAAGAATCCGTATGGACGATTGGGAGATGCAGCCCGATGTTCAGAGCGAGGTAACGGAGCTGTGGAATGCGCTTACACAGGAAAACCTCAAGGACAGCACCGACCTTGACGGCTATTGGAGCGATTTCTACGGTCTGTTTGGTTTTGGGATTGACGGCGTAGATTATGAAGCCGATGTTGAGGTTTGACAAGGCAGCATTGTGATAATTACAAATTAAAAGAACAGGCGGAGCATTTATTGCTCCGCCTGCTTTTTTGACGGGGCAAATTTCCGAGCGGCAAGCAGTCTGCGTTTTGGAAGGCGGTTTTCTGCTTTAATCCTCCCAATGCGACCGGAATCGGCAAAGGTTTCACGGTTTTTCGCCGTCATATCGCCAAAATTCCCGCAGGACGTATGGTACAATAACAATGCTGCTGATGTCCCCCGCCTTAGGCGGCGGGTTCCATCTTCGCCATCAGTGGGGGAAAATCCCCTTGCAAGGTAGCTTCTGCCCACTGATGTCTCGCAAAATTGCTTTGCAATTTTGGTACTGGGGGCGGCTTCCGCCCTTGTTGAAGCTGCGCTTTAAGCCATGAAATACGGAAAGGAGATTATCATGCTCAAAATATACAACGATGGAAAGAGGATAACCGCCGCACTTTTCGGGGACATCGACCACCATGCGGCGAGGGAGCTTCGCACCGAGCTTGACGGCGTTATTGCACGCTCTCGTCCGGAGGTGCTGATCATAGATATGGAAAATGTCGGCTTCATGGACAGCTCGGGAATAGGGCTTATTTTGGGACGGCTCAAGGCGGTGCACGCCTGCGGCGGGGAAATTCTTATCAAGAACGCATCCCCCGAAATTGCCGCCGTCATAAGCGTATCGGGGCTGGGGAAGCTTTTAGTAAAAGGAGTAAGCGTATGAAATCAAGGAAAGAGATACTTAACGAAAGCAGGGTAAGCTTTCCCGCATTGTCACGAAACGAGGGCTACGCCAGAGCGGCGGCGGCAGCCTTTGCGGCGCAGGCTGACCCCACCGTGGTGGAGCTTGCCGCCATAAAAACGGCGGTTTCCGAGGCGGTGACGAATGCAATTGTTCACGGCTATCGAGAAGGCTTCGGCGGCATTGACATGACATTTCGGCTGTATTCGGATATGACGCTTTACATATCGGTCAAGGACAAGGGCAGGGGTATCGCCGACATAACGCAGGCAATGCAGCCGATGTTCTCCACCGCTCCCGCCGATGAGGAGCGTTCGGGTCTTGGCTTTACGGTAATGGAGAGCTTTATGGACAGAGTCCGTGTCACAAGTCATGGGGGCAGGGGAACAGCCGTTGTCATGCCAAGGGGGCTAAGCGGCAGGGAGATGAGCCGTGACCAGAGCTAAATTTATCGCCGCAAATCTCCCGCTTGTGCATTCGCTTGCCAATCGCTTTCGTGGGCGAGGGATAGAGTACGAGGAGCTTTTTGCCGCAGGCAGTGTCGGGCTTGTCAAGGCGTATGACAACTTTGACGCAGACAGGGGTCTGTGCTTTTCGACCTACGCCGTGCCCGTGATATTGGGAGAGATACGCCGCCTTTTTCGTGACGGCGGAGCAGTCAAGGTGAGCCGAGGTCTGAAGGAGCTGTCCCTTAAAGCGTCAAGAGCGAGAAGCGAGCTTGCCGCACAGGGGGAGGAGCCGAGAATATCCGACATCGCAAAGCGGCTTGGGGTAAGCGTTGAGGAAGCGGCACAGGCGGTTGCGGCGGGACTTCCGCCCGTTTCGCTTACCTCCTCGGAGGACGGCGGAGAGGCGGATATCCCCGCCGATTCGGGCGAGGAAACGCTTATAGACAGGCTTGCTCTGCGGCAATGTATATCGCAGCTCCCGTCCGATGACAGGCGGCTTATTATCCTGCGCTATTTCCGAGGAAAAACCCAGACCGAAACGGCGGAGCTTCTCGGCATGACGCAGGTGCAGGTGTCCAGAAGGGAGCGGAAAATCCTTGCAGGGCTGCGGGAGCTTCTGGTCTGACGAGAGCTGTTAGCTGCCAACAGAGGGGTCTTAGGCCGCCTTGACACATCCTTTCATCTTGAATGAACTTGAATGCACGCCGCTAAAGCCTTTATTTATAAGGGTTTATGCCCATTCAAGATGCCGTATCCGCATCTTGAATCATCTTGAAGCAACTTGAATGAACCGCCCTAAAATTTCATTGATTGTACCCAAAGAAGCAAGCATTGCCATGCCGCCGATAAAATTAAATATCACCCTGCCAACGTAGTATTGAAGCGCAGCTTCAACAAGAAAAAAGCTTGATTTACGTAAAACATTGTGCTATAATACAATTAGGTTTTACGTTAGGGTTTCAAAAATCAAGGGCTTAAAAGCCAAGGCAGTGCCGCACTTTGTGCGGGTTTTGGGGCAGCACTGCCTTAAGGAAAAGGAGCATTTTATATATGTCGGACAAGCTTAATATATGTCTTATGAACGATTCGTTCCCACCCGTAATTGACGGTGTGGCGAATGCAGTGGTGAATTATGCCTCCGTGATTTCATCGGGGATAGGAAACGCAACGGTTGTCACGCCCGAATATCCCGGGGTCGAGGACGACTATCCGTTCAATGTCGTGCGGTACAAGAGCATGAATTTTACGGAGAAGCTGTGCGGCTACCGTGCGGGCTACCCGTTCAGCAGCAGCAAGCTTGGCGTTCTTGGAAACGGCGGCTTCGATATTGTACATAGCCATTGTCCCTTTGCGTCAACCCTTATGGCGAGGGTGCTGCGTGAGAAGGCGGATATCCCCATCGTCCTTACCTATCATACGAAGTTTGACATAGACATCAAGCGTGCGCTCCCCAATAAGCTTATGGCGGAGCAGGCGATAAGATTTATCGTGGCGAACATTTCTGCGTGCGACGAGGTCTGGACGGTAAGCCACGGTGCGGGCGAGAACCTCAGAAGCCTCGGCTTTGAGGGGAAGTACATCGTCATGGAAAACGGCGTTGATTTCCCGTGCGGAAGGGCTGATTCGGCGGACGCCGCCGAGCTTAGAAGCGCATACGGCGTGGCGAAGGACATCCCTCTGTTCCTTTTCGTGGGAAGACTTCTTTGGTACAAGGGGATAAGGCTGTCGCTGGATGCGCTGAGGATTGTCGCCGAAAAGGGAATTGATTTCCGCATGATGTTCGTAGGCGATGGAGCGGACAGGCAGGAGATAGAGCAATACGCCGCAGACATCGGCATTGCGGATAAGTGCATATTTACGGGCGCAGTTTATGACCGTGAGGAGCTTCGTGTTTATTACACGGCGGGGGATTTGTTCCTGTTCCCGTCCGAATACGATACCAACGGCATTGTGGTAAGAGAGGCTGCCGCCTGCGGCGTAGGCTCGCTTCTCATCGAGGGCAGCTGCGCCTCCGAGGGCATAGTCCACGCAAGGACGGGGATACTTACCAAGGCTGACCCCGCCGCAATCGCCGAGGAGCTGGAGTTCGCCTGCTCGCATTTGGACGAGGTGCATCAGATAGGTGAACACGCCATGAACGAGGTGTATATCTCGTGGGAAACCGCCGTGAAGCGTGCCTGCGATAGATACGGGACGATTATCGAACACTACAGGGAGGGACAGACTCAGCGGCGTGAGAAATTCATGGTAGAGGAGTTCTTCTCCATGATGGATAACATAACCGACAGCATTCAGCGCTTCAGAAGCATACCGTGGGTAGCCAAAAGCACGCAGAGATATGTCCGCAGATCCAAGCGTTATAAGGACGACAAGTAGAAAAAACTAAGCGGGGCTTACTGCTCCGCTTTTGTCATACAAGCCCTCGGATACGCATATATTTTTTTCGGGGGTGTACCGAATGGGAAAAATAAAAAACGTGCTTGTGGCTTTTGCGGCGGCGGCTTGTCCGTTCCTTGCCGCAGGGAGCGGAGCGTCGGGACAGGCTGTGCGGACGGCTGCGCTTGTCTGTGCGGGGGTGTTCCCCTCCGACGGCGTACAAAAGACGGACGAGGCGACAGGAATGTCGCTTTATATCGCCGAGCCTTCCGCACAGACGGCTGAGACAGAGCCGCCGACTGCCGAAGCCGACGCTTCGTATGACGAGGATATGCGGACAGAAGAACCGCCGTCCGAGGGGGCGGCGGTGATTTCGCAAAGCATATCCGATTATATCGAAACGATAGACATTGACGCCTATACCGAGCGCAGCGGGGCTGTGCTCCGTGAGCATTACGGCAGGTCGCAGGCAGCCGACCATATCACTCTTTCAAGCGGTGCGCAGGTCCGCAACGTAACCTCTGTCAGCAACGAGGAGCTTCTCGCTGCGTCAGAGCTGCTGCCCTCGCTTGAAATCGAGTTTAACAGCCCCGAGCCGCAGGTGCTTATCGTACATACGCATACAACGGAAAGCTACGCTCCGTCGGCGGAGGATTGGTATGACGCAGGTCTTCCCGTCCGCACGAAGGACAGCTCGCGCAACATGGTCGCCGTTGGCGAGGCGATGGCGAAGAGCCTTGCGGAATGCGGGATTTCGGTGCTTCACGATGGGACGATACACGACAGTCCGGTATATTCCGGCTCGTATGACCGAAGCGAGGAAACCATCCGTGCCGCCCTTGCCGAATATCCGAGCATAAGGATTGTCATAGACCTCCATCGTGATGCCATCGAGGAGGCGGACGGGACACGCATTGCACCCGTACAGACCGTAGGGGATAAGGATGCGGCGCAGTTCATGATAATCGCAGGCTGCGACGACGGGCGGTTCAATATGCCCGACTATATGGAGAATTTCAAGCTTGCCTGCCTTATCCAGAACAGTGCCGAGGAGCTGTTCCCGGGGCTTGCTAGACCCATCCTTTTCGACTATCGCAACTATAACCAGCACATAACGACAGGCTCTCTTCTCATAGAGGTCGGAAGTCACGGAAACTCCCTTGACGAGGCACTGTACAGCGGCGAGCTTCTGGGGAGGGCGCTTGCGAGGGCGATAGAGCAGATGGGCTAGCGGGTGAGAGCGTTAGTATTCCGTTTCCTGAAAGACGTTGGAATAAACCCTGCCCCTTATCGGGACGATATTTTTCCGCTTAAAAAGCTCCGAAACGGTGACAAGCTCGTATCCCTGCCGCTTAAGCGACGGGATAATTATATCCAGCGCATCGGCGGTGCGATAGTTTCCCGACATATCGTGAAGGAGGATTATGCTCCCGTCCCTGACCTTAGACAGTATTCTTTTCGCACGCATATCCGCCGAAACCTCGTCAAGCCAGTCCTCTGCGCCTATCCCCGCAACAAACGTCATATCTATGCTTTCGTACATCCCGCCGCCTACCGCTATGTACGGCGGGCGGAAGAACTGCGGCGGCGTTCCCGTGATTTGTGTGATTTTGTCGTTGGTGAATCTGATTTCCGCTTTGACCTCATCGTCCGTGAGATTGGGCATGGCGGAATGAGTTTTGCCGTGACAGCCTATTTCGCAGCCCATCTCAAACGCCCGCCTCACCACCGCCGCACTCTGCTCGGTGATGTTGTCCCCTACGAGAAAGAACGATGCCGTAACGCCGTGCTTCGCCAGCTTATCCAGCATTTGCGGCGTGGTTGTGGTGTTCGGGCCATCGTCAAACGTAAGAGCCGCAAGCTTATTCGGTTCAGTCATCATATACAATACCCTCTTTCCGTGACGGCTTGTACCCTGCCGCCGATTTCTTCAAAAACATACAGCGCCGTTGATTTATGCGGCGCTGTTTTTTGTGCAGCCTGCTGCCGAGGGCTTCGGCGGCAGCTACTTCACAACGATATTTACAAGCTTATTTGGTACGGCGATTTTCTTTACAATCGTCTTGTCCTGCGTTATCGCCTTGATTTCGGGGAGAGCGAGAGCCATTTCGGTAAGCGCATCCGCAGTGCTGTCAACGGGGGCGTTGAACCTTGCGCGAACCTTTCCGTTTACCTGAACGACAAGCTCAACGTTTTCGTCCACGCAAAGCCTCTCGTCATATTCGGGCCATTTCTGCTCGTTGAGAATTGCGCCGTAAAGGCTTTGGTAAAGCTCCTCGGTTATGTGCGGCGCAAACGGATTGAGCAGCATAAGCAGCGTCCTATACTCCGCTCTGTTGAAGCCGCCCGCAGCGTCCGCCTCGTTAAGCAGAGCCATCATGCAGGCAATGGCGGTGTTGAATTTAAGCGTTTCTATATCCTCGGAAACCTTCTTTATGGTTTTGTGCATTGTGCTTGTGAGGGTGTCGGAATATTCCTCGCCGCTCTTAAGCCTTTCGCTCATGTTCCATATGCGGTCAAGGAAACGCTTGCAGCCCTTTATGCCGTTTTCCTGCCACGGTGCCGCCTTTTCAAAATCGCCGACAAACATCTCGTAGAGACGCAGCGTATCTGCGCCGTATTCCCTTACGACGTCGTCGGGATTTATGACATTGCCCTTTGACTTGGACATCTTCGTGAACTCGCCGGGGCGTTCTGGGTCCTTTCCGAGAATCATCCCGTGAGAGGTGCGCTTCATGTACGGCTCGGAGCAGGGAACAACGCCCTTGTCGAAAAGGAACTTGTGCCAGAAGCGGCTGTACAGAAGGTGAAGCGTGGTATGCTCCATGCCGCCGTTGTACCAATCAACGGGCATCCAGTAATCCAGAGCCTCCTTGCTTGCGAGAGCGTCGGGGTTGTTCGGGTCGCAGTAGCGCAGGAAGTACCAGCTTGAGCCTGCCCATTGCGGCATGGTGTCGGTTTCGCGCTTAGCCGCCCCGCCGCAGCAGGGGCAGGTTGTGTTGATAAAGCTTTCGAGGGTAGACAGCGGGCTTTCGCCGTTGTCGGTCGGCATATAGCTGTCCACATCGGGAAGCTCAAGCGGAAGCTCGCTTTCGGGCAGAGCAACCCACCCGCACTTCTCGCAATACACAACCGGTATAGGCTCGCCCCAATATCTCTGACGGGAGAAAACCCAGTCACGCAGCTTGTAGTTTACCTTTTCGTGACCAATGCCCTTTTCGGTAAGCCATTGCTTGATTTTTACCTTTGCGTCCTCAACGGATAGCCCGTCAAGAAATTCGGAGTTTGTCATTATGCCGGTGGCGCAGTCGGTGAACGCCTCCTTCTGGACATCCTCGCCGCCCTTTACGACCTCTATTATCGGAAGTCCGAATACCTTTGCGAACTCCCAGTCACGGGTGTCGTGCGCAGGAACTGCCATAATTGCGCCCGTGCCGTAGCTCATGAGAACGTAGTCGGAGATGAATATGGGGATTTCCTTTCCGTCGACGGGGTTTATTGCACAAACGCCCTCAAGCCTTACGCCCGTCTTATCCTTGTTCATCTCCGTGCGGTCGAAGTCGGACTTCCTTGCCGCCTCCGCCTGATACGCCCTTACGGCATCCATGTTGGAGAGCTTCTCCGCCCATTTCTCGATGAGGGGATGCTCGGGGGAGATTACCATATATGTCGCTCCGAAAAGGGTATCGGGGCGGGTGGTGTAAATCGTAAGCGTATCGCCGAGGGTTGTGCCGAAATATACCTCCGCACCGGTAGAACGCCCGATCCAGTTTGTCTGGGCGGTTTTTATCTTATCGAAGTAATCCACCTCGTTCAGACCGTCCAGAAGCTTCTGCGCATATTCGGTTATCTTAAGCATCCACTGGCTCTTTACCTTGTGTACGACCTCGCCGCCGCAGCGTTCGCAAACGCCGTTCACGACCTCCTCGTTCGCAAGAACGACCTTGCAGGAGGTACACCAGTTGACGTTCATTTCCTTTTTGTATGCAAGACCCTCCTTGAACATCTGCAGGAAGATCCACTGTGTCCATTTGAAGTACTTTGGATCGGTGGTGTTTATTTCCCTCTCCCAATCGAAGGACATGCCAAGCGACTTAAGCTGCTGCTTAAATCTGGCGACATTGTTCTTCGTGACGATTGCGGGGTGGATTTTATTTTTGATGGCGTAATTCTCGGTAGGAAGTCCGAAAGCGTCCCACCCCATCGGGAACAGCACGTTGTAGCCCTGCATACGCCGTTTCCTCGACACAATATCCATGGCGGTATAGGGACGGGGGTGACCGATATGCAGACCCTGCCCCGACGGATACGGAAATTCGACCAGCGCATAGAATTTCGGCTTGGTGTAGTCGTTGTCTGCGTGGAACGTGCGGTGTTCGTCCCAATATTTCTGCCATTTGCTTTCAATGGCGGTAAAGTCGTACTTCATTTTGTAACTATCCTTTCGCAGTAGAATGATATATCTGTCCAAAAATACATTATACATTATTTTTATCCCGTTGTCAATCGGCTTTGTGCGAATTTTGCGGGATAATCCCTGTCATAAAGGCGGTTGTGCGCAAATAAGATGTACCATAGCATAAGGAGGTGCTGCGATGAAAATATCACTGCCGTTTAGGATGCTGCGGAAAAGGGACTGCACGGACAAGCAGCGGGAAGCGTTCGAGCGCAGCTGCTCGGCGCTTACGGAAAGGCTGGAGTGCATACGCTCAAGCTTCGATATGGCGCAGGACAACGATGTGATAGATGCGCTTATCTACGAGGAAAACGCCGTGCTTTGCCGTCTGGCACAGCTGTACAAGCAAGCCCGCAGGGAGGGGATTGCGCTTGACATATACGAAAGGAAAAGGCTGTAGCACCCGCAAAAAAAGAACGCAGGCACAGATGGTATATCTGCGCCTGCTTTTGTATATGCTCGGTCCTGCCGCCGTTACCTGTAGGATGCGACTGCGCCGACGTTCGCCTTCGCCTTGAATTTAAGACGCAGATGGTCTGCAATGAGGGCGATAAACTCGGAATTTGTGGGCTTTCCCTTGTTTATGTGTACGGTGTAGGAGAAAATTCTTGTGAGGACATCTATATCGCCCCTGTCCCATGCGATTTCTATCGCATGGCGGATGGCTCGCTCCACACGGGAGGAGGTCGTTTGATAGCGCTTTGCAACGGTCGGGTACAGCAGCTTTGTTATGCAGTTTATCATCTCGTCATTGTTTACGGCAAGCATGATGGCGGTGCGGAGATAGTGGTATCCCTTGATGTGGGCGGGGATGCCTACCTGATGGATGATCTCGGTCACGGCGCATTCAAGGTCAGTTTCGTTCGGGGCAGTCTCCGTCTGCTCCTCTCCGATACCGCATAGCTGCGTCACACGGGCGGCGAGGTACTGCGGGTCGATGGGCTTTACCATAAGCGTTGCCCCTACCGAGCTTACCTCACGCTCAAGCACGGGGTCGCTTGCGGCGGATACGATAATCGTGCTTGGTATATATTTCTTCTCCGCTCTGAGCCGGCGGATAACCTCAACGGCGTCACAGAACGGCATTTTTGCTTCCAATATCGCAACGTCCGGCACTTCGGACTTTATGGAATTAAGCACCGAGTTCCCGTCACAGCGGCGCGTTATCGCATACATCCCGCAGCCCTTGAGCGCAACCGCCCATGCTATCCCGCATTCGGCTGTGTCGTTCCCGATAAGTACCTTGATTTGATTGTTCATTGTTATGATACCTCCAATTTTTTTTGCGAAAGGGTTGTGTTTACATTCTAGGTATTTCCTTTATTCCCTTTCGATTTACTAAATTATACCAATTCGTGGACAAAAAGTCAATAGGTTTTTGGAAAATAATAGAAAAAATTTCCTAAGACAACACCACACGAAGATTGTCGTGCAGATGCGCCGCTAGATTTTTCGTCAAATTGTAAAAAAGCGACGCAGGCATACTTGATGTATGTCAAGAAGCTTTTGTACAATATGACGGAAAAGATACAAGCAGATGTGCGGCAAAGCCGTTAGGCGTTCTTTGTGTGGTGTTGTCCTAATGCGATTGTAATCGCATTCTTTGCCGCCGCAGCGCCGCTGTCGCCTGCCGAAAAAGCTCGAAAGGAGGTATGGATTGGGAGCGGCAGCCTGACGTCGATTTTTCTGTAGCTTAAGGCTGCTGTCACAGGCTTGCTATAGTCCAGAAGTAATGATTTATTTTGTTCTTTTTTTATTGACAACGAGTGAAATTTGATGTATAATAAGTAAAACAGTGCGGGGAGGTTTCCTGCACTGTGGATTGACGGAGAATTTTTCTTCGGCATATTGCCCGAAAATCGGACGCATATTATGTAGGTAATATTCTCCTGAGAGGGGCACTAAGAGGGCGGTGCTGCTCGGCGGCTTTGTCGTGCGGCGGCTGCAAAAATATTTTAGGAGATCGAACATGAACCCAAGATACCATATTCCGGATTTCTATATCCACTGGGAGCTTAATCTGAACCTCATTGATAAAATCAAGGAGCATCCCGAATATTTCGAGGACGGGCTGGAGATTGCGTCCTGCTACGGCTGCTTCGCTCCCGCACTTTGGAACGGTGGAAGAACCATAGGCGGCTTTGCTTCGACAAGTCTTATAAGCAACACCATTAAGGAGTTCAACGACCGCAACGTTCCCATCCGCTATACCTTCACCAACCCCACCCTTACCGAAAAGGATTTGAAGGATCCCTTCTGCAACAGGATTTGCAGGATGGCGGAGAACGGCTTTAACGAGATAATCGTAAACAAGGATTTCCTTGAGGATTATATCAGAGAGAAGTACCCTCAGTTTCCGCTTACCTCTTCGACGGTAAAGCAGATTGAGGACTACGACACGCTTATGAAGGAGTTCGAGAAGGATTACAAGTACGTGGTTCTCGACTATAACTGGAACAACGATTTTGAGCGTCTTGACAAGATTCCCCAAGAGCTTCGTTCGAGATGCGAAATCCTGATAAACCCTTATTGCACGCCGCATTGCAAGCGCAGGGGAGAGCATTACAGAATGCTCGGCGAGGCACAGCGCAGGGCCGCAAGCCAGCCTATCTCCCGCAATCTCCCGCAGCGCAGGGGCGCACCGAGAAATATGGCGGTTGATCCTACGGCGGAAAACGCATCCGTGGAGAATGTTCTCAAGTGCGACAACACGGCTTTGAATTTCTATCAGGTGGTTAATTTCTCCACCTTCGTAAAGCGTGAAACGCTTAAGACGTATATGGATATGGGCTTCAACAACTTTAAAATCGAGGGCAGAACGCTGAGCATGGCGAACGTTCTTGAAAGCTATATGTATTATATGGTAAAGCCCGAATATCGTGACAGGGTTCGGCTTGAGCTTCTCACCGCACGGCGGCGTAAGCCTTTGTATGAACGCCCTAAGCGTCATTTCGTTGACTATGACGGAAAGGAAATCCCGCAGGCGGATGAAGCCTGACACTGACTGCTCCCGATGCTTTTGATAGAAAAACTTGCTTTTGTCATCTCTTTATTAACATTCTGCTATTGCAAAGGAGAGCATGATGTGTATACTACACATGATCATATCTGAAGCCGCTTTGGCATGCGGTTCGGATATTTTCAGATAAAGAAACCGTAAAGGCACGGCAAAATGTCATTAAAAGTGAATTTGCGGATTTTGCACTTTCGGTTGAGCGTAGGGACGTATATCTTGTATATCTGATTGGAGGATTTGGCATGAACAACATTGAACTTTCGGAAAAGGTTAAGGGCTATCTCAAATCAAGCTCGGCTAAGGCAAAGAAGTTTGAGGATCTGGTTGCGGTTACTATTTCTCTGATTTCCGAGAACACAGAGGATATGTATGTGGCTGTCAGGGACGGGAAGATTCTCGTTGCCCCCTATTGCTACGATGACAATAACTGTGCCGTTGAAGCTACCGCAGAGGTAATCGACGAGCTGTTCAGCGGTGCGATGACCTTTGACAATGCGCTCTCTGAGGGCTTCGTTAAGGTAAAGAGCGGCGATACCGCTAAGTTCAAGGCACTGGAGTGCCTTGTCCCGACAAAGAAGGCGGCAAAGGCTCCCGCAAAGTCGGCAAAGCCCGCTGCGAAGGCTGCTCCTAAGGCAGCTGAGGCAAAGCCCGCAGCTAAGACGACAATCGCTCCTAAGGCAGCTGAGGCAAAGCCTGCAGCTAAGACGACTGCCGCAGCTAAGACGGCTGAGGCAAAGCCTGCCGCTAAGCCCGCAGCAGTGTCGGATACATCCGCAAATGCCGTAAGCAAGCGCAAGAAAAGCAAGTGATATTCATTCAAGCAAACAAAAAGCCCCCGTTAAAGCGTTCCGATGCCTTAACGGGGGCTGATTTTTTTAATGGGCACAAGGCTGCTCTAATTATTCGGAGAGCTTTTTCCTGATATACTCCTGTATAGCCTTGGGTGATGCCGAGCCTTTAAGAGCCTTGTTCGCCTGACCCATGAAGAAGCCGAATACCTTCTGGTCGCCGTTTTTGTACTGCTCCACAGGCTTGGGGTTGTTTGCGATGATTTCATCGACAACCTTTGCGAGAAGATCGTTATCCTCTTTTATCCACAGATTTTGCTTGTCAGCTATGTCCTGCGGACTTCCGCCGTTTTCAATCATTTCCCGCAGGATAGTCTTTGCGTTCGCCTGAGAGATTTTATCGGTCTGCATAAATTCAACCAAGCTCGCAAATTCCGCACCGCCGAATTTGAGGTCGTCCATATCCGCCTCGCCGAGGTTTATGCGGCGAAGAAGCTCGCCGATGATATAGTTTGCCACCGCCTTGGGGTTATCGTATACGGCGATTGCCTCGTCAAAGAAGTCGCATATGCGCTTGTCGCCAACGATTATGTCGGCATCCTTCCTGCTGATGGAATATTCGTCTACATACCTTGCGACACGCTGTTCGGGAAGCTCCGGTATGGACGCCCGTATTGCCTCAAGCTCCTCCTCGGTGAAGATGATAGGGGGAATGTCAGGGTCGGGGAAGTAACGATAGTCATGCGCATCCTCTTTAGAGCGCATTGCCGTGGTTTCTCCGAGAGCCTCGTTGAAGCGGCGTGTTTCCTGAACCACCTTTTCGCCGCTGTCGAGAAGCTCCTCCTGCCGCTCGATTTCGACCTCGATTGCCCTTGCGATTGCCTTAAGGGAGTTGAGGTTTTTAAGCTCCGTTCGTGTCCCAAGCTCGCTGCTCCCGACGGGAGCGACAGAGATGTTCACGTCGCAGCGTATAGAGCCCTGCTCCATCCTGCAGTCGCATATTCCCGCATATTGGAGCAGAAGCATGATTTTCTCGATATATGCGACAACCTCTTCTGCGCTGTGGAAATCCGGCTCGGTTACGATTTCGATAAGCGGAACGCCGCAGCGGTTATAGTCCGCAAGGGAAATGCGGTTCACCTCATCGTGTACGAGCTTGCCCGCATCCTCCTCGAGGTGAATGCGGTTTATGCGGATGTCCTTTTCCTCGCCGCCCGCATTTATGCGAACCTTACCGCTAAGGCACACGGGTCTTGGCATTTGTGAAATCTGGTATGCCTTGGGGAGGTCGGGGTAGAAGTAGTTCTTTCTGTCCCATTTTGTGAAGCGGGAAATATCGCAATTCATGACATAGCCCGCCTTGATGATGTATTCCACCGCACGCCTGTTAAGCACGGGGAGAGTCCCCGGCAGACCGCTGCACACGGGGCAGCAGCGTGAATTCGGCGTACCGCCGAACTCTGCGGAGCAGGTGCAGAATACCTTGGAATTTGTGGATAGCTCCGCATGGGTTTCAAGTCCGATTGTGGGATAATAACGACTCATTCTTTACGCCTCCTTAAAGCTTGGGAGCAACGGGCGTGAAGCCCTGCTCAAACGCATCGGCACACTGAAGGATGGTCTGCTCGTCAAACCGTCTGCCGATTATCGACATACCGATCGGCATTCCGTCGGCGTTGTAGCCGCAGGTTGTGGAAATGGCGGGCAGGGATGCTATGTTTACCGTGACCGTGCAGATGTCCGCAAGATACATTTTTACGGGGTCGCTGTCCTGAACGCCGATTTTGTATGCGGCGGTAGGTGCGGTCGGGGTGAGTATAACATCGGCGATATCGAAAATGTCGTTGTATTCCTTGATGATTTCCTGCTTGAGCGCAAGGGCCTTTTTATAGTAAGCGTCATAGTAGCCGCTTGAAAGCGCATAGTTGCCAAGAAGAATACGCCGCTTTACCTCCTCGCCGAAGCCCTCGGAGCGGCTGCTTCTGATAAGCTCGTCAAAGGTTCTGCCCTCGCCTCGGAAGCCGTATTTTATGCCATCGAAGCGGGAAAGGTTGGATGCCGCCTCCGCACAGGCGATGAGGTAGTATGCGGGGATGGCGTATTTAAGACCGGGGATGGAGCATTCGACAAGCTGCGCACCCTGAGCCTCAAGAGCCTTTGCGGCGCTGACAACGGCTGTCCTTACATCCTCGTCAATGTCGTCGGAATAGAACTCCCTCGGCATTGCTATCTTCATGCCCTTTACGGGCTGACCGAGCCTTTCGGTGAAATCCGGCACGGCAGCTTTAGCGGAGGTAGCGTCATGCGGGTCGCTGCCGCAGATGACGTTCAGCATTATGGCGCAGTCATGCGCATCGCTGCATATCGGTCCTATCTGATCCAGAGAGCTTGCGAAAGCCACAAGCCCGTATCTCGAAACACGCCCGTAGGTCGGCTTTATGCCTGTAACGCCGCAGAAGGACGACGGCTGGCGTATAGAGCCGCCCGTATCGCTTCCGAGCGCCGCCGCCGCAAGCGATGCGGAAACCGCCGCCGCCGAGCCGCCCGAGGAGCCGCCGGGGACTCTTTCGATGTCGTAAGGGTTCTTTGTCTTTGCGAATGCGGAGGTCTGTGTCGAGCCGCCCATTGCAAATTCGTCCATGCTAGCCCGTCCGAGGAGAACGTAGCCCTCGGCGTTTAGCTTTTCGATAACGGTTGCGTTGTACGGCGGCACGAAGCCTTCGAGCATTTTGCTGGCACAGGTCGTTTTTATCCCGTCAATACAGATGTTGTCCTTTATCGCAAGGGGTATTCCCGTCAGAGCGGATGACCTTCCCTCGTCAATTATCCTCTGGGCTGCCGCTGCCTGAGCCATGGCGGTGTCCTTGGTTACGGTGATATACGCCTGAAGCATGCCGTCTGTCTGCTCGATTTTTTTAAGGTATTCCGAGCACAGCTCCTCTGCGCCGATTTCCTTTTTGTCCAATGCCGCACGAAGCCTGCGGATGGTGGTTCTTGTAAGCTCCATTTGCTCTCCCTCCTTATTCCACAACCTTCGGCACGACATAGCAGCCGTCCGTGTTCTCCGCATTTTGCAGCAGCTTTTCGGTGGGGAAGGATGGCTGAGCTATGTCCTCCCGCGTATCGGCGAAGGCGATACTGTTGTTGTCCTTGGTATCGTCGTATGTGAGGTCAAAGCTCTTTATCTCGTCCATAAGCTCGATAATGTCGCCCATTTCTCCCATGACCTTTTCAAGACCCGCCTCATCGTAATTGAGCTTGCTCAGCTCGCACAGATGCTGTATGGTTTTTAGTTCGATAGCCATATAGAAGTTCCTTTCTTTTGCGTTACCGTGGTATATTATAGTACACACTCGCGTGCTTATTGTGTCATACAAGTTAGCTTTTAACTGTTAGTGGGTAAACGAATTAAATTTTATTTGCAATGTAGGGGGCGATGCCTCATCGCCCCGTGGAGCGTTGCAATCAAATGGTGCATATCGTTTTACGGATTTGTAAACGCCCATGCGTTTATTATATCATAATGCGGAAGCATTGTGATATAATTATCCGATTCGCATGGAGTGAGCCGAAGGCGAACGGATATGCCCTGTTTCCCTTGGCTGCGGCACATCGTGTGCCGCTCTCGGGGAAACTGCGCACACATCGTGTGTGCGGAGGATTTTGATCTATAATAAACGCT
>X287_Common_Brushtail__coassemble_34_pt1 | contig 27258 bp, 34 predicted proteins | sample X287_Common_Brushtail__metabat2_high_PE_016 | metagenome-assembled genome bin X287_Common_Brushtail | reverse complement strand
GTTCACTTCAAGGACGAGCAGGACGCTATCTTCCGTGCCATCCTTCAGGCAGGTCAGGGCTACGGCGATGCCGATAACCAAGCGCCGCTTTATCTGAGGACAACGGACGAAATGCTTTCCGAGTTCGACTACCTCGGAAAGGAAAAGGCTCAGGAGGTGGTTGTCACCAATACCAATCTTATCGCCGATATGATTGACGATGACATTCGTCCCATACCGAAGGGAACGTTTACGCCTTCCATCGAGGGCGCAGAGGAGGAGCTGCAGCAGCTGTGCTGGAGCAGGGCAATGGATTGGTACGGCTATAACAACGAAATACCCGAAATCGTATCCTCACGCCTTAATAAGGAGCTTGAAGCGATTATAAAATACGGCTTCTCCGCTCTGTATATGATAGCCCAGAAGCTGGTAAAATACTCCGAGGATAACGGCTACCTTGTCGGTTCGAGAGGCTCGGTAGGCTCGTCCTTTGTTGCGATAATGTCGGGTATATCCGAGGTTAATCCTCTTGCTCCGCATTATCGCTGCCCGAAGTGCCGCTTTACCGAATTTGTAACGGATGGGTCTGTCGGTTCGGGCTTTGACCTGCCGCCGAAGAGCTGCCCTCATTGCAGCATAGACATGATAAGGGATGGCCATGATATCCCGTTTGAAACCTTCCTTGGCTTTAAGGGCGACAAAGCACCCGATATCGACCTTAACTTTTCGGGCGAGGTTCAGGGCAAGGTTCACCGCTATACAGAGGAGCTGTTCGGCAAAGACCATGTGTTTAAGGCGGGAACAATCTCCGCCGTTCAGGAAAAGACAGCCTACGGCTTCGTTAAGAAGTATTGTGAGGAACGCAATATCACCTTTAACAATGCGGAGATAGAGCGGCTTTCCATTGGCTGCACCGGTGTAAAGAGAACCACATCGCAGCATCCGGGTGGCATGGTTGTCGTGCCGAACGATTATGAGGTATATGACTTTACCCCCGTCCAGCACCCCGCTGATAAGACCGAAAGCGATATGATAACCACCCACTTCGACTTCCATGCTCTCCATGACACCATTCTGAAGCTCGATGAGCTTGGACACGATGTCCCGACGCTATATAAGCATCTTGAGGATATGACAGGGATAAAAATCGCCGATGTTCCGACCACCGACCCTAAGATTTACGAGCTGTTCCTTTCGCCTGAACCTCTTGGCATTACCGCAGAGGAGCTTGGCGCAACAAGCGGAACATTCGGCATACCCGAATTCGGTACAAGCTTCGCCATGCAGATGCTTAAGGATGCGCAGCCGAAGAACTTCTCCGACCTGCTCCAGATTTCAGGTCTTTCGCACGGCACGGACGTCTGGCTCGGCAATGCGCAGGAGCTTATCGCCAATGGCACCTGCACGATTTCCGAGGTCATCGGAACTCGTGACAACATTATGGTATACCTTATGCACAAGGGAGTTGAGCCGTCGCTTGCTTTCAAGATTATGGAGATAACCCGTAAGGGCAACGCAAAGAAGCTGTTTGACGACACGATTTATCAGGCGTTTAAGGACAACAACGTCCCCGATTGGTATGTCGAAAGCTGTAAGAAAATAAAGTATATGTTCCCGAAGGCTCATGCGGCGGCATACGTTACGGCGGCGGTAAAGCTCTGCTGGTTCAAGATTTATCATCCCTGCGAGTTCTATGCCGCAACCCTTACAAAGCACACCGAAAATCTTGAAACGGAAACCGTCCTTAAGGGCAAATCTGCGGTAAAGCAGCGGATAAAGGAGCTTCAGTCGCTTCAGAACCCCGGCGCAAAGGAAAAGGGCGTTATAGATGCGTTGCAGCTTGTGTACGAGATGATGCTCAGGGGGATAGACTTCCTGCCGATTGACGCACACCTTTCCCACGCCACAACCTACGGCGTGGAGGACGGAAGGCTGCGTCTGCCGTTCCTTGCGGTTGCGGGGTGCGGAGAAAGCGCCGCCGTTAAGCTCAAGGAGGCAATAGATTCAGGCACTTGCCAGTGCATAGACGAAATCCAGCAGATGAGTGGCATAAACAGCACAGTCATTGACAAGCTAAAGGAAATGGGCGTATTCAGGGGCATCCCACAGTCCGCTCAGCTCTCACTGTTTGATATGTGACAGGGACAGACTGCGCTTTGTGCAGTGTTGCCAAAAAATGTTCGGATAAGCTTTGGACATTGTTGATTTCGCCAAAAAGCGGAACAATGCTTGACAAAAAAGCTTTAATGTGATACTATATTATAGTAATGTGATACCTTGATAACGCATTACTTAACTAAAGCAAAAGAGAAAGGGACGACCGTCTTGAAGAGGAACGATTTGCTGACCCCGGAGGGGACGAGGGATCTGCTGTTTGAGGAATGCGCCGCAAAGCGCACGATACTCGGACGCTTTGCCCGACTTTTTGAAGGCTACGGCTATTCCGAGGTAATAACTCCGGGATTGGAATTTTACGATTTGTTTAACGGAAAGGTGCGGTATTTCCCGCCCGAAACCATGTATAAGCTTGTGGATGCGAAAAATCGGCTTATGGTGCTTCGTCCCGATAATACCATGCCGATTGCAAGGCTTGCGGCGACAAGGCTTAGGGACGAGCCGCTCCCGCTCAAGCTTTTCTATAACCAGTCTATCTTTGTCGTAAATCCCAAGAACAGCGGAAGGGACGACGAGTTCACCCAAAGCGGCATCGAAATCCTCGGCGGAAAAAGCTCCGCTGCAGATATAGAAGTGCTTACCCTTGCGGCAAAGGCTCTTGCGGAATGCGATGATGATTTTCGCCTTGAAATCGGCGAGAGCGGAATTTTCCGTGAAATCATCGGCGAGCTTAATCTCTCCGAGGAGCAGGCGGAGAAAATCCGCAGCTTTATCGAGGTGAAGAATTATCCTGCGCTAAACGAGCTTCTTTCTGACGACGATTCGCCCGCTCTGGCTGCATTGAGGGCACTGCCGTCGCTCTTCGGCGGAGCGGAGGTGTTCGAGAACGCCGCTCGCTATATGTACAGCGATGTTCTCAAGCAGAAGCTGTGCGGTCTCAAAAAGCTGTATGACGACCTCTGCGGCGCAGGGCTTGATGGAAAGATAAAGGTAGATCTCGGACTTGTGCATAAGAAAAATTACTACACGGGAATTATTTTCCGAGGTTATGTAGAGGGCTACGGACTGCCTGCGCTGTCGGGCGGACGCTATGACACGCTCCTCGGAGATTTCGGCAGGAATGTCACCGCCGTGGGGTTTGCCGTGAATGTGGAAGCGGCGGCAAAGGTGCTGCTTAAGAAAACAGCGGATAAGCTGGTAAAAACTCCCGATGTTCTTGTCTTTGCGGACGAGGGAGCGGAAACCGAGGCACTTAAGCATTGCGAAAGACTTATAAGCGAGGGCTTAACGGTGAGAAATTCTCTGCTTGATTGTCCCAAATGTGCGGCGAAATACGCCAAGGAGCATTGCATCCGCCGCATTGACATCGTGGCTTCGGACGGCTCTGTAACGTCGGAGGAGGTGTAAGCGTGGAAAACAGAAGAGTGAGGATTGCTCTCACCAAGGGCAGAATAGAGAACAAGGCGGTAGACCTGCTGGAAGAAATCGGATACGATGTGACACAGCTTCGTGAAAAGGGCAGAAAGCTTATCCTATCTATCCCGAATGAAGATATAGAGGTTGTTCTGGCGAAGGCTGCCGATGTGATAACCTATGTTGAACACGGCGTTTGCGATATGGGTATTGTCGGAAAAGACACCATCATGGAGCATGGCGGTAAGTTTTTTGAGATAAGCGACCTCGGCTTCGGCAAATGCAGGTTTGCGCTTGCCGTGAAAAAAGGATACAACTTTTATGACGGCTACGGCGTAAAGACTGTCGCCACAAAATATCCGGAGGTCACACGGGGCTTTTTTGAAAGCAAGGGCATGGATGTCGATATTGTAAAAATCGAAGGCTCTGTCGAGCTTGCGCCGCTTGTCGGCCTTGCGGACGGAATAGTGGATATAGTTGAAACGGGCACAACGCTCAGGGAAAACGGACTTGAGGTATTCGAGGAGGTAGCTCCTATCTTCGCAAGACTTATTGTAAATACCGTAAGCATGAAGCTCAAGCAGGAGCGCATTGCCGAAATAGTTCGGCTTATTGAGGAGAATTTGTGATGATAAGAATTATTAAAGCTGATGGCGCAGAAAAGCAATTCCTCGCAGAGGTTGAGAAACGTGATGGGGAGGTAAACGCCGAGATAGAAAAGACGGTAAAGGAAATTCTTGCCGATGTAAAGAAAAACGGGGATTCGGCGGTGAAGAGCTATACGGCGAAATTCGATTGCCCGAATGCGCAATGCTATCGTGTTCCCGATGAAGCGATTCAGGATGCCCTGACCGAGGCGAACGAGAAAAGTCCCGATTTCGTTAATGCAATGCTGAACGCTATCGAGAATATCACGGCATTCCACCAAAGACAAAAGCACGAGGGCTTTTGCGTGACCGAGGAAAACGGCGTCATCATGGGACAGCGTGTCAGAGGTCTTGATAAGGTCGGGCTGTATGTCCCGGGCGGTACGGCGGCGTACCCGTCCTCCGTGCTGATGAATGCTATCCCCGCTAAGATTGCAGGCGTTAAGGAAATTATCATGGTGACCCCGCCGCTGAAGGACGGCTCGGCTAATAAGGATATATTGGTTGCGGCAGCTCTGTGCGGTGTGGACAGGATTTACCTTGCGGGCGGGGCGCAGGCTGTTGCCGCCCTCGCTTACGGGACAGAGGAGATACCCAAGGTTGCAAAGATAGTAGGCCCGGGCAATATTTTCGTTGCGACAGCGAAGCGGCTTCTGTATGGAACTGTTGACATTGATATGTTCGCAGGGCCGAGTGAAATCCTCGTTCTCTCCGATGAAACGGCTAACCCTGTTTATCTCGCCGCCGACCTTATGTCGCAGGCGGAGCATGATAAGCTTGCCTCCGCTATCATGATAACCACGGATATGGACGTTGCTGTACGTACCCAAGCGGAAATCGAGCGTCAGTCGGCTATGCTCTCCAGAAAGGAGATTATCGACTATTCGATTGATAATTACGGCGCAATCATCGTATGTGATGACATGGATTATGCGGTCGAGCTTGCCAACCGTATCGCTCCGGAGCATCTTGAGGTTTGCTGCGCAAGCCCCATGGAATACATCGGAAGGCTGGATAATGTTGGCTCTGTTTTCCTTGGTCAGTATTCTCCCGAGCCATTGGGTGATTATTACGCAGGCCCTAACCACGTCCTCCCCACAAGCGGCACGGCACGCTTCTTCTCGCCGCTTGGTGTGGACAGCTTCGTGAAGCGTTCAAGCTACATCTGCTATACCAAGGATGCACTGCTTGATGCGGCGGATGATATTATCCTCGTTGCCGAGCGGGAAAAGCTTACTGCGCACGCAAATTCCATCAGGGTTCGCTGTGAGGGATGATTGATAAGGCTGCGAGGGTGCGGCAGTGTATTGCCGCATCCCCGCATATTTGGTTAATGCGTAAAAGTAAAGGAGCGTTGACATGGACAGAAAATCCGAAATAACCCGCACCACCAAGGAAACCGACATCTCCCTGAGATTGGATCTTGACGGCGGCGCAAGGGCTGAAATCGACACGGGCATTGGCTTTCTTGACCATATGCTGACTGCGCTTGCGCTTCACGGCGGGTTCAGCCTTTCGGTGAAATGCAAGGGCGATTTATACGTTGACGGCCACCACAGCGCAGAGGACATCGGGATTGTGCTTGGAACGGCATTCAAGGAGGCTCTTGGCGATAAATCGGGAATAATGCGCTACGGAAGTGCTTTCATCCCCATGGATGAGGCTCTTGCGTTCTGCTCGCTTGATATAAGTGCAAGACCGTTTCTCGTGTTTGACGCCGAGTTTGGCAGCGAGCGTGTCGGTGAGTTCGATACCTGCCTTACGGAGGAGTTTATGCGTGCTTTTGCGTTCAATGCGGGGATAACCCTGCACCTGCGCTGTGAGTACGGCACTAACGACCACCACAAGATTGAAGCGCTCTTCAAGGCACTGGCGTATGCTCTTAAGGAGGCGGTAAGGCTCAACACGGACGGCAGCACGGTTTCGACAAAGGGGATGCTGTGATGCGCAGCGGCGTTTTGGACAACAGGCTTGGCATAACAAATTCCTTCGAGCTTGCCTGCGAGGAGGAAATGATAAGCAAGCTTAATGCGCTCAGGCTCTTTGAAAGCGGCAGGATTTATCAAATCGAGGTCGGAACGTTCAAAGGACTTGCGGAAATCCACAAAGCGTTGCTCGGGGATATATATGATTTTGCAGGAAAAGTGCGTACCGTGAATACAGCAAAGGGCGGCTTTCGCTTTGCTTCAGCCATGTACCTGAATGCCGCTCTTGCCGAAATAGATAAGATGCCGCACAGTACCTTCGATGAGATAATCGAAAAGTACGTTGAAATGAACGTGGCGCACCCGTTTCGTGAGGGCAGCGGCAGAAGCACACGATTATGGCTTGATTCAATGCTTAGGAGCAGCCTTAATATGGTTGTCGATTGGAGCGTTGTTGACAAGGACGATTATCTTTTGGCAATGGAACGCAGTCCCGTTCGGGACACAGAGATAAAGTGTCTTCTGAATGCTGCCCTCACAAGCGATACGCACAGCAGACAAATTTACATGAAGGGCATTGACACAAGCTATTCTTATGAGGGCTACACGGCGTATAGAGCAGAAGATATCTGTGATGATATTGGCATTCCCTTAAGAAAGGAACAAAACTATGATAGCGATAATTGATTACGGTGCAGGAAACCTGTTCAGCGTAAAGAATGCGCTGGATTTCCTCGGTTATGAAAGCATTATCACAAAGACTCCCGACGACCTTCGCAGGGCGGACAGGCTTATTCTCCCCGGAGTGGGCGCATTCCCCGACGCGATGCGTATGCTCAACGAAAGCGGGCTTGTCGGAGTGATAAAGGAACAGGTGCAGGAAAAGCCGCTCCTCGGCATCTGCCTTGGTATGCAAATGCTCTTTGAAAAGGGCTATGAGTTCGGCGAAACGGACGGCTTGGGGCTGATTAAGGGAAGCGTAAGGCTCATGACCCCGAAGGGCGATCTTCCTATCCCTCATATCGGCTGGAACGCTCTTGAAAAGAATATCCCGTGCCGTCTGCTCGACAGGTGCGTCGAGGGCGAGTACGTCTACTTTGTTCACTCCTTTGCCGCCGACTGCGACAGCAGCAATGTCGCCGCTTATTGCGACTACGGCATGAAAATACCTGCGCTCGTGTTTGAGGGTAATGTATATGGGGCGCAGTTCCATCCCGAAAAGAGCGGCGAAACAGGTCTGAATATCCTGCGCTGCTTTGCCGCATTGTAATGCAGTAACACAAAAGGAGAAGCTAATGGTTATTTTACCGGCAATAGATATTAAGGATGGGAATTGTGTGCGCTTGTTAAGGGGCGATTATGGCACGGCGGAAAAGGTTGCCGAAAGCTATATGGATACCGCCCGTTCCTTTGAGAGGGCAGGTGCTGAATGGATACACATGGTTGACCTTGACGGCGCAAAGGATGCCACCCAGCAGAACAAGGAGATATTTCTTGATGTCGCCGCAAATACAGGCTTAAGGGTTGAGGTCGGCGGCGGTATACGAACGCTCGATACCGTTGAGATGTACCTTTCCGCAGGTATTTCCCGTGTGATTATCGGCTCGGCGGCGGTAAAAAATCCGCAGCTTGTAAAGGCTGCCGTCAAGGAATACGGCGAACGCATAGCCGTAGGCATTGACGCAAAGAACGGCTATGTTGCGACAGAGGGCTGGCTTGAAACATCGGATGTTTATTTTACCGAGCTTGCAAAGCAGATGAGCGACATCGGCGTTAAGTACATCATCTTCACCGATATATCAAAGGACGGCACTCTTTCCGGAGTAAATGCGGAGCAGCTTAAGCAGATAAACGAGGCGTGTGACGCAAACATTATCGCAAGCGGCGGCGTTCGCACCATCGAGGATATTAGAATCTGCAAGGCTCTTGGGCTGTATGCGGCTATCTGCGGCAAGAGCATTTATTCGGGAAGTCTTGACCTTGCTCAGGCAGTGAGCCTGTCGAAGTGACGAAAGGAGAATTTTATGCTTGCAAAGAGAATTATTCCTTGCCTTGACGTGCGCAACGGAAAGGTTGTCAAGGGAATGAACTTTGAGGGGATAAAGGACGTTGGCGACCCCGTGGAGCTTGCCGTTGAATATAACAGGCAGGGTGCTGACGAGCTTGTCTTTTATGATATAACCGCCTCATACGAGGGCAGGGGAGTCATGCTTGACGTTGTTCGCAATACTGCTAAGCAGGTGTTTGTGCCGCTGTGTGTCGGCGGCGGCATTTCGAGCGTACAGGACTTTCGAGATACGCTTCGGGCAGGCGCAGATAAGGTGTCCGTAAATTCCCAAGCCGTCAAAAATCCCAAGCTTATAAGCGATGCCGCCGAAATTTTCGGCAGCCAGTGCGTTGTTGTCGGCATTGACGCAAAGCGAAGCGGAAAGGGCGGCTATACCGTTTTCATCAACGGCGGCAGGGTGGATATGAACCTTGATCTCGGCGACTGGGTAAAGGAAATCGAGGAAAGAGGCGCAGGCGAAATATGCCTTAATTCTATCGACACGGACGGCGTGAGGGGTGGCTTCGATATTGAAATGCTGAATTTCGTATGCGAGAGGGTGAAAATCCCCGTTATTGCAAGCGGCGGCTGCGGAGCGATAAATCATTTCTCCGAGGTTTTCGAGCAGACGGGAGCATCTGCTGCGCTTGCGGCATCGCTGTTTCATTTCAAGGAGCTTACCGTGGACGAGGTCAAGGCACACCTAACACAGCACAATATCCCCGTCAGAACCTCACCGATAAAGGGCTGACGCTATGGGGATATTTACGAAGCCGAGTGAAAATGCGAAGAAAATCATGGATTATCTGGACTGCCCCTGTAAGTATTTCCCGCAGGGTAAGCCGCTCCAGCTAATTAGATCCGCATACGAGGATGCGTATGCGGTAAGCGAAATGGGTGGCTTTACGCCGCTGATAATCTGCGTGAACGATGCTTTGGCTGATATGATTGATGACATCCGTGGGGAATATCACGAAGGCGAAACCACCGAACAGTTCAGGCATCGGCTTTTGGAGCAGACCCTTCCCGCCGCAGGCGAATGGTTCACAAAGCGGCTTCATGAGATAAAGGATGCCTACGGCAGCGGCTGGGAGCAGATAACGCAGGAAATCGGCGACAGGGGCGATAAGATGGATATGCTGTCGGGATTTGTGGATTTTTCCACGAAGAAATCCCGTGAGCTTATTCTCGCTAAAATTCCTACCGATAAGCCGTGGGAGGCTTTTGCGTGGATTCCGTTCGGTGGTTGGAACGAGTGTCCAGATACATCGGTGATGATTTCGGCGGCAAGGTATTGGTACGAACAATTTCATGCCGTGCCGGCAGTGATAGCAAGCGATATATTGGAATTTACCGCCTTTCCTGTCCGTGACAGAAGTGCAGCAATCGGGCTTGCGCTTGAGCAGTACGCCTTTTGCCCCGACATCATCGACTTTCGGTCGCTGGAGGCTCTTGCGGATACCCTCACGCAGTCCACCGTGTGGTATTTTTGGTGGGATTAGTGCGGGGCGGCGTTCGCCGACATTGTTCGCAGAGATATTGTTTTATGGGAGAAACACATGGACTTAAGCAAATACTTTAAGAAATCGGAGCTTATCCCCGCCATCGTTCAGGATGCCGAGAACGGCGAGGTTCTTATGCTTGCATATATGAACGAGGAGAGCATGGCAAAGACGCTCGAAACGGGCTACACATGGTTCTGGAGCAGGTCAAGGCAGGAGCTTTGGAACAAGGGAGCAACATCGGGGCATTTGCAGCGGGTGATTGAGATTTACGGCGACTGTGATGATGATACGCTTCTTGTAAAGGTGGAGCAGATCGGAGCAGCCTGCCACACAGGAAACCACACCTGCTTTTTCAATAAAATAAGATAAGGAGAATGAAGTATGACACAGGCATTCAGGGATTTATACAGTGTGGTTGAGCAGCGGCGAAGCGAACCGCAGGAGGGCAGCTATACCTGCTATCTTTTCGACAAGGGTCTTGATAAGATTCTCAAAAAGTGCGGCGAGGAATGCACCGAAATGGTCATTGCCGCCAAAAACGCCGACAAGAACGAGCTTTCAAACGAAATCAACGACCTCCTCTATCACATGGCTGTGCTGATGGTGGAGTGCGGCGTAAGCGTTGATGACGTTGAAGAAATAATGGTGGAGCGCAGCAGGAAGATAGGAAATCTCAAGCAGTTCCACGTATCCGACCATAACACGTAATATGCAGATAACAAAGTTAGTTGATGAAATCGGCGATGACGTTTTCGCTTTTGCTCTTGTGGCAGCCAAGTCCTTTGACGGCGCAAGGGAAATTTTCGCCAAAACGTTTCTCGACAGCGATAAAATAACCGATTCTGATATTATTTTTTCGGCTGTCCGTGCCGCATACCCTATTTGTAGGGAAGCCGAATGCAACGATGAAGCGGCGACACTCACGGGCATAGAATTAAACGGCGGGCAGGAGGCAGTGCTGAGCGAGGTGCTCGCCAAGCCGCAGATAATGCGCATGATAATCCACATGACATACGAGAACGACCTCACCCCCAAGCAGATTGCATCTGTCACGGGCGAGAGCGAGCGTTATATTCAGGGGCAGCTCGATGAGCTTTCGCCTGAAATGCTTGCGGCTCTGGATAAGTATTATAAGGAAATCTGCGCTAAAATCTGCGCCGACGACAGCCTGAAGGCGTATGTCGTTCGTGCGGCTCAAAGGGGTGATAAGCGCCCGTTCGAGGTGAGGGAGGAGGCTATCCCTTCCCATGTCTGGACAAAGCGTCAGAAGCTTATCGTCGTGATTATAGCGATTGTTGTGACAGTGCTTGTGTGCATTGTGATACCCCTGTCGGAGGCTTATAGGCAAATGCAAAAGGACCTTGAGGGCGTTTCATATACGGAGGTTCCGACAGACGAGATTTTCGCCTATACGACCGAAGCCGAGCCGATAAAGCCCCAGCGGGGACAATAGGCTGCAATAAGATAAAAAGCACAATAAAGCGGCAAAGGTATGCTCCTCTGCCGCTTGTTTAATTTATTCTGCTTTAAGGCGATAATATCAGCCGCCCGACGACGGGATTACATAATAAATGCGTTCATCAGGGCTTGCGTAGTCGAGCTTTTCTCTTGCGATGGACTCGATATATTCGTCAAGGTTTTCGTCGTTTTCGAGATAATGGCTTATTTGAGCATTTTCCTCTAATGTAAGCTCGGTCTGCGCAAGAAGCTCTTCATATTGCTGCTTGTATTCATTGACCTTTCTGTTGTTGTCAACAAAGGAGTAAATCATAAAAACGCTGAACACAGATGCAGCGGCAAACACCAAAAACTTGAAGAAGCCATGATGCTTAGTGCCGTTACGAGGTGCGTCGGATTTTAGCTGTAATGACATGGCGTGATTCGCTCTCCTTTTCATTGACATTATCATCATTATACATCATTTTGTGCTTTGAATGCAAGTACCCGAGGATATTTTTTTGACGTCTGCCGAAAAAATCGGAAACTTTGCCAATTCCGCTGCCACAAAACTGTGCAAATACGCCAAATGCTTTTCTTGTCTTTCTTGCAGCAAACCGAAGCAGCCTTCCGATTGTCATTCTCCATGCGGCGGAGGCAGCACTCTCTATGAGGTTGAGAACCCTCCCAATGGTCACAATATAGGCGAAAATACCCGCACCGAATCCCGCAACGGTGTAGAATCTTATGTAGCTTCCGAGCATAGGTGAAAGCCGTGAAACCGCAAGGGCTGCCAACACAAAGAAAAGCACGTCGCACGCAAACACGGCTGCCCTGAACCGCAGAATAAGGCGTATTATTCTAAGCAGCTCATATACCAGCCCGAAAATAAATCCGCATATGAACGAAAGCATGAAGCAGTCAGGAATACTGAAACTCATTTTATCCCCCTGTTTTTATCGGAACAGCTTTTTTACAGGTCCGTCAAGCACGCTGTGCCTGTTGTAGGCGAGCGATGAAATACAGCCGTTCATTGTGAAATCGCCCGTTTCCGCTTCGAGGGTTACGACGTGAAGGTCGTCGCCCTTTATGACAAGCTCGCCCATAACGGTGCTGAGGACGATTCTGCTTTCCGTAAAGCTGTCGATATCCTTCACGCCGGAAATTCTAAGGCTCTTTCTGTTCTCCATGATAATGTTATGCGGTACTGTCGTCTGCTGCTTTTGCATGAATATCACCCCTTTGTAATTCATATTCCGTGATCCCCGCAAATATGCAGCAAAAATCCCCTCTAGTGGAAAAGAGGGGATTTTATTACTATCAATGCGCCATCATGCCAGCTCAAGTCCTCATACAACCTCATACAGAGCGGCGGCTTCGTCCTTTTTTGTGTATTCCTTTACATCAAGCACCCGAACCTTCAGCGGCTTCAAGCCCATGTTGATTTCGATTATGTCGCCTGTCTTTACCTCATAGGAGGCACGGGCGGCTTTTCCGTTCACAGAAATCTTCTGCGCATCACACGCTTCGTTGGCGACTGTTCTGCGTTTGATAAGACGGGATACCTTAAGATATTTATCTAACCTCATTCTTGCTCCTTAAAAACATAATTGAATACAAACATATACAAAAAGCGGCAGGAAGACCTGCCGCAGTTCGCATAGCATAAACCTATCAGAAATTATTCTGCAACAGCATCCTTGAGAACTCTGCCTGCTTTGAAAGCGGGAACCTTTGTAGCTGCGATTTCGATCTTTTCCTTTGTACGGGGGTTGATACCTGTTCTTGCCGCACGCTCGCGAACCTCGAATGTACCGAAGCCTACAAGCTGAATGGAGCCGCCCTTAGCAAGAGTCTCGGTGATCGTGTCGATAACACCGGCGATAGCCTTCTCGGTGTCCTTCTTGGAAAGACCGGACTTTGCTGCAACTTCTGCTACTAATTCTGCCTTTGTCATGTTGTTTTTTACCTCCAATATATTCTATATCTAACGGTCCTGCTTGACCGCTTGAAACTTATTTAACCACTCGGCAAGCTCATCCTCGGACAGCTCCTCGATTTTCCTGCCGCTGGCACGAATTTCATCTTCCATAGCCCTGAATTGTATTATAAACCTATTTGTCGAATATGTCAAGGCTTTTTCGCCGTCAACCTTCAAAATTCTGTCCAAATTGCAAAATTGTAAAAGCATATCCTCGACAATTGCTTGGCTGGACCGATTTTCTGCCAAAAAACCGTTCTCCTCAAGCCTATCAAGACAGCGGCGAATCCTGTCGGCACATTCCTTTGCGTCATTCATCGGAAGTCCGGCTCTTGCGGCACGCTTGCAAACCTTTTCGCCCCTAAGTAGGGCAGGGAAGGTCTTTGGCACGCTTTCGAGCGTTTCGGAGCAGGTTTCCTGATGCTTGCTTTGCTTTTTGAGAGCGTCCCAATTTTTCAGGACATCCTCGCTGTCGTTTACCTTTACCTCGCCGAAAACGTGAGGATGACGGCAAATAAGCTTCTGACAAATATCGTTGCATACATCGTCAAATGTGAAATTACCAAGCTCGGTTTCTATCTGCGAATGGAAAGCTATTTGAAGCAAGAGATCCCCCAGCTCTTCACGGAGCATTTCGGGACTGTTGCAGTCGATTCCCTCGCACACCTCGTAGGCTTCTTCGATAAGATCCGTGCGTATGCTTTCATGCGTTTGAACCTTATCCCATGGACAGCCGTTTTCGGAGCGCAGTATTTTCATAATAGCAAGCAGGTCGTTGATGCCGTATTTTTCTTTGAATTCAAACATAATTCGCACTGCTCCTATCCTTTTTTGACGATACCTATTGTATTTTACTCTATTTCAGAGATTATTTCAAGGGGTTTTTAAAATTTTATTTGATTTTTCTGCGATATTATGCCACTTGTACGAAAAATACCCGTCAAGATTAGTAATATTACATAAACCGTCGCACCACAGAAAATGGATATTGCTGTGTTTGCATTGCTATTTATCATCCCCTCAAGTATTAAATGGGAAATATATGCAGCCAATCCGCAGGCTGCGCCGCAGACAACCGGCGGAAGAATTGCCCCCGCAAAGTTTACTTTTGTTGGCAGATACCTTTGAAGAATGACAATTCCGCACACCGTCGTTATGATATAGCCTGCGATGCTGGAAATTGACGCTCCCGCTATATTCAGGCAGGGTATAGAGAGCAGCAGGGGATTGAGTGCCAGCTTTACCGCAACGGATATTAACATCAAAATTAGGGGAATGTGCGCTTTGCATATCGACTGGAAAATCCCGAACAGGGAGGATGATATAACCATGAAGATACCGCCGAGGCATAGGATTACGAACGAGTTGAGGCAGACGCTCACCTCTGCGGCTCGTGATTTATACAGCATGGACATTATCGGCTCGGCGAGGGCGGCTGCTCCGAAGCAGGCGGGAGCGCCGATAACTGCCCCCGCACGAAGCTGAGTAAAAATCCTCTCCGCAAGCCCTTCGCCGTCCTTTCGCTCCCATGCGGCGGCGATTGCGGGCGCAGTGGTTTTATCCGTCATTCCCGCAAAGGACGGAACAAGCATGAAAAGCGACATTGCTATTCCCGTGTAGCTGCCGTACATAAAGTTCGGAAGACCCTCTATACCGCCGCAGCTTCCAAGCACATCGGAAAATTTCCTCATATAGTAATCCGTATTTGCCGCCGCAGAATTTGAGAGCGTTCTGGCGACAGTAAGCAGATCAACGAACGAAACACAGTTCATGACAAGCGCAGATGCAGCGATAGGGACAGTCTGGGTTATAAGCTGCGTGCAGATTGTGCGCCTGCTGTACTCTCGCCTCGGAGGGAGATTATATGGGCATTTGCTTTTTCTGTCGCAGATTACGAGGGTTATAAGCCCGCACAGCTCGCTTATGCTTACCGCAAGAATTGCCGCCGCAGCCGCAAACGGAAGCGCATTTTCGTAAGCCTGCTCCATTGTGTACGCCGTGCTTCCGAACACACTTTTGCCGTTCTCGAAGGCATGCCTTGCGTAAAAAAGCACCGCATATGACATTGACAGACCGAAAACCGCCCTTGACACTGCTTCCGCTACGGATGCAGCCGCCGTGGGCATGACATCCGACATCCCCTCGTAATATCCTCTCAGGACGCAGGCGATACAGCACAGCATTACCGCAGGCGATATGCAAAGCAACGCCGCCGTGCTTTGCGCTGAGCAGGCTATATGCTCTGCAAACGGCTTAGCGAATACCGCAACCGTGAGCGTTCCCGCCAGCCCTATAATCGCAAAAAGTCCAAGGGCAGTTCGCTTTATTGCCGCCGCATAGGCGCACCTGTCCGCCGCAATGCACTGTGCGGTTATTCTCATCATGACGGTAGGGACTCCTGCGGCTGTCACCGCAAAAACGGGCGAGTACAGCCCGTAAGCGGTGGAGAAGTAGCCCATGCCCGTGCCGCCAAGCAGGTTTGCAAGCGGTATTTTGAAAAGTGCGCCGACAATTTTGGTTATTGCCATTGATGCGAAAAGGATTGCCGTGTTTTTTATATAGTTTTTTTCGGTCATACGATTGTCCCTTCCAAAGAAGCCTTGCTTTTGTACAAGTCTATTTTTGCGAAGCGACAATTATGTGTTTGTGTGTAAATCAATGACAATACTGCCGAAGCGGCGGTGCGGATTTTGTCTGTATGTCGTCCGAATGAAACGCCGTGTATTGTGCCCTTGCGAACGCCGCCGTCACCAAAATCACAGCCTATTCATACAATAAATCAGCGGGGACGCACTCCGCTGCTGATGCATATTTAAACAGGGCGGCGGCATTAGCCGATGCCCTCAAGGAAAGGAGCATATTATGGATGCAATGAACAGCATTCGCACAAGCAGCAAAAGCCCGGGCTATTCGTTTGTGCCTATGCAGCGCATGGGAAAGGTCTATTCTCCCAACAAGGCACTCAAGGCAGGGACGATATTCCCCGAGCTTGATTTAACGATCGAGGAATACGAAAGGGGGCTTTTCAATGGCAAATAACATGAACGGCGCATATCGCCGCCAGAACCAAGCCCCTGTTCAGCCGATGCAGACGGGAATAGCCGCCAACAAGAGCTGTGAGGAGCTTATGCGGGCGATAATGGAGGCGAGCTTTTACTCGCAGGATCTGAAGCTTTACCTTGACACTCATCCCGATGACACGCGGGCGGTAGAGATGTTCCATGAGGCATGCAGACAGTACAAGGCGTGCAAGGCAGCCTTTGAGGATAGCTTCTGGCCGCTTACAGCCTGCTCTGCGGGTAAGGACGGCGAGTGGAACTGGCTTGACGGCGTATGGCCGCCGCAGAATTGACACAGGGAAATGAGGTGAATATATGTTTGTTTTTGAGAAAAGAACGCAGGTGCCCGTGTGCATTAAGAACAGAAACCCCAAGCTTGCAGGAATAATCCTTTCACAGTACGGAGGACCTAATGGCGAGCTTAGTGCCTCACTCAGATATCTCTCTCAGCGGTTCACCATGCCCGACAATATGGGCAAGGGGCTGCTTACGGATATTGGCACGGAGGAGCTTGCGCACCTCGAAATTGTCGGCAGCATTATATCGCAGCTTACGGACGGCGAGGGCGCACGAAGCTTTGACAAATACGGCAAGGGCGACTATTACGTTGACCACGGCAACGCCGTGTTCCCGATGGATGCGGGCGGAGTTCCGTGGAATGCCGCATACATTCAGAGCATGGGCGACCCTATCGCCGACCTTACAGAGGATCTTGCAGCAGAGCAGAAGGCTCGTGCGACGTATGACAATATCCTGCGTTTGTCGGATGATCCGGATGTAAACGAAGTTATAAAGTTTCTGCGTGAGCGTGAGGTGGTACATTTCCAGCGATTCGGCGAGCTTCTTGACATCTATCAAGAGAAGATCAAGTGAGCATCTGTACTTCCCGTGTATAATAGAAAAAGCCGCCGAGTTATCGCTCAGCGGCTTTGTTATCAAAATAGCTGTCGAGATACAGCGCAAAAGCCTTTGGGTCAGCCTTGACCTTATTCTTTATCTGCTCCGCCTTTTCGGTGTTTTCCGCCGCAATGCTAAGGTAGTATTTCTGCCTTCCGCTGTCCTCATCCCTTACGGTTATGCCGACCGTGCAGCTCCCGTTTGCGTTGTTCACATATCGTACCGCAAGCGGAGCGTTATGCTTTTTCATGGCGTCACGGGTATAAACCTTTACCGCCTCGTCAAACAGCTTATCCTTGATTGATGCGGGAAGGCTGTCGCCAAGCTCCCTCGCCGCCTTTACGCCGAGCTTTGTAATGGTGTAAAGCGTGTCCGAGTCTATTTCCTCGACAATACACAGGCGTTCGCCTATGCCGTCAAGCGCATTGATAAGGCTGAAATAGTTTACAGCCTCCTCCAACGAGGTTATCTCTATAAGCTGGCTTTTTGTAAGCGGACAGCCGAGAGAATATATAAGGTGGCAAACAAGCACCCGTATTTCATCCGCATCCTCTATCCTTATTCTTGGTGTATCCAAAACAATTCCTCCCGAAAATCAAATTTCAGGGTTATCCATGAGTGCCGATACAAGCGCAATATTAAGCGCAGCCTCTACGCAGGGAACAGCCCTCGGAACGACACATGGGTCATGCCTGCCCTTTATGATAAGCTCCTGCGGGGTAAGCTCCTTGAAATCAACGCTCCGCTGCGGTCTGGAGATGGACGGGGTAGGCTTGAAGGCAGTTCTGAATATAATCGGCATACCCGAGCTGATACCGCCAAGAATGCCGCCGTGGTTGTTTGTTTTGGTGGCAATTTTCCCGCCGCAGAGTATATACTCATCGTTATTCTCACTTCCGTACAGCGAGGCACTTTCAAAGCCGTTTCCGAACTCAATGCCCTTTACTGCGGGTATAGCAAATACAAGCCTTGCAATCGTGTTTTCCAATCCGTCCATCATCGGCGAGCCTATGCCGCACGGAAATCCGACAGCGGCGCATTCTATAATGCCGCCGACGCTGTCAAGGTTCTCACGGGCGGCGTTTATCGTCGTGCGCATTTTTTCCTCCGCCTCGTCCGTCAGAACAGGGAAGGAGCGCACCTTTACCGCTTCAAGCTGCTGCGCCGTGAGGGAAGTCGGGTCAAAGCTCGTGTCGCAGACATCGTGTATGGACTTGATATGTGCACCCGTGGTAACGCCCCGATGTGCAAGAATTTGTGCGCAAACTGCTCCCGCAAACACAAGCGGCGCAGTAAGCCGTCCCGAAAAGTGTCCGCCGCCGCGCGGGTCGTTTGCGCCGTTATACCGCACATAGCCGGTGTAATCCGCATGGGCGGGTCTTGCTATATGGGATATATTGCCGTAATCGCCAGAATGCTGGTCGGAGTTAAAGATAACGGCGCAAAGCGGAGTGCCTGTGGTCTTGCCGTTATACAGACCTGACATTATTTCGGGAATGTCCTTTTCGGAGCGCATGGTGCTTGTGCCGTCCTTCTTGGGGGCACGCCGTGCCATGAACCTCCCGATTTTATCTAAGTCCAGCTCCTCGCCTGCGGGCAGGTTGTCGATTACGACACCGATGCCCTTGCCGTGGCTTTCGCCAAAAATTGATACAGTTATTCCTCCGTTAAAGCATGACGACATCGTACTCACCTCTAAGCGAACGGAAGTCCTCGAAGAACGTGGGGTAGGACTTGCCCACGCACTCCGCATCCGTTATAATAAGCTTTTCCGTGCATTTCTGGGATGCAACAGCTAACGACATTACGATACGGTGGTCGTTGAAGCTGCTGCAAACGCCGCCGTGAAGCTCCTTTACGCCGTTGATTTCAAGCTCGTCGTCAACTATCCTCACATCAGCCCCAAGAGAATTAAGCACGGTGGATATTGACACAAGCCTGTCGCTTTCCTTTATGCGAAGCCGTTTGCAGCCCCTTATGTGTGAGGCGCTGTCTGCGAAGCAGGCGAGTACCGTTAGGATTGGCACAATATCGGGAATATCCGTAGCGTCAACGTCAAATCCGGAATAGCTGTCCCCAACCCTCAGGATGTTGTCGATGATATCGAACACGGCGTGATCGCCTTGAAGGCTGTTTTTGTTTACGCCATCAAGCGTTATGTCTGCACCAAGCTCGTTCGCAACCGCAAAGAAGGCAGCCTGCGAGCAGTCGCCCTCGACCGTGAAGACGGCGGGGGAATATTCCTGTATTCCCTTGACAGAATAATTCCCGTCAAATTCCAGTGTTTCTATACCAAAATGCTTCATGCAGTCTATCGTTATGTCCGCATAGGGCTTGGACTGCAGGGGAGAGGTGAGCCGTATCGTGCTTGCTCCGTCAATAAGCGGAAGCGCAAGAAGAAGCCCCGTGATGAACTGCGACGAAATATCGCCCGTGACCGAAAACAGCCCCGAGGTGAGCTTGCCCTTTATATGGTAAGGCATGGTGCTTGACAGAAACTCAACCCCATGCTTTGGGAACTCCTCAAGATACGGGGTTATCGGGCGGGACGGCAGATTTGCACAGCCCGTGAACGTAGCCTCAACGCCGAGCGCAGCGGCAACCGGTATCATAAACCGCAGGGTAGAGCCGGACGCACGGCAGTCTATTACAGCGGTTTTGGGCGGGTTCTGTATGCCCTTGACATATGTCACGTCGTTTTCTATGCGAAACTCTGCGCCGAGTGCCTCTAAGGCGGAGCGTGTTAAATCAATATCCTCGCATTCAAGGACGTTGTGTATCTCGCTTTCACCCTTTGAGAGTGCTGCGCATATAAGTGCACGGTGGGAAATGCTTTTTGAAGGCGGTATGTGAATCGTGCCTTCGAGCTTTGTCGGTGTAATTTCTATATTCATCTAATTCTCCTTAACCTCTAAGAAATTCCGCATATTCCTCGACGGACATTTTCACCGCCTCGCTTGTGCCGATATCGGTGCAAATGACGATATTTATGCCGTTCGGCAAGCGTTTCTTGTCGCCGAGCGAATATTGATAAAGCGCATCCATCGGCGCATTGTCGGTGAGCGGCAGATTGCATTTTTTCAGCAATGCGTCAAGCCTTTCGGCAATGCCCGCCCTGCACATTCCTCTACGCTCGGCGATATGCGTGAAAACACTCATCCCCACAGCAACAGCACAGCCGTGCGTCATTCCCGTATAGTTGTAGTATTTCTCTATTGCGTGTGCAAGCGTGTGACCGAAATTCAAGAGAACACGCTCGCCGTTATCGAACTCGTCACGTTCCACAACCTGCGCCTTGATTTCTACGCAGCATTTTATAATCTCATCAATATTGGATTTTATGTCGTTATTGCAAAGAATATCGAACAGCTCTTCGGATTTTATCATGCCGTACTTTACTACCTCCGCCATTCCGTCCGCAAAGAACTCCGGCGTCAGGGTGTTAAGCGTATCTGTGTCGCAGATTACGAGGCGTGGCTGGCAGAATGCGCCCACGAGATTTTTCCCTGCGGGAATATCGACAGCGGTTTTGCCGCCGACAGAGCTGTCAACCTGCGCCAAAACAGAGGTCGGAATTTGCACGAAATCAATTCCCCGCATATAGGTTGCGGCGGCGAACCCCGTAGTATCTCCCACAACGCCCCCTCCGAGAGCGATAAGGAAATCGGAGCGGGTGAATCCGTTCTCAACAAGGAAGTCGTATATCCTTAAAAGCGTGTCGTGACACTTTGAAGCCTCGCCATGTGGGAACACGAATTTAATAGGTGCTATCCCTGCATCCTCAAGCGACTTCATCAGCCGCTCGCCGTAAAATCCGTCAACATTATCGTCCGTTATGACAGCGGCTTTTTTGCCTGCCTTAGCAGATGTACCGCCGCACAGGTTCAGCTCCTCTGCAATAAGCTCTCCCGCTTTATCAAGAAGCCCGCCGCCGATAAGAACGTTGTATTTGCGGCTTGCGGTTACCGTTACCTTTTCCATTATGTGCCTCCGATTTTGTAAGTATATATTTTAAGTGGGCAGCAATAACCACCATGTACACATCAGGTTGTTAGCTGTCAGCCGATGGCTAATAGCAAAGGTGGTTAGCGATTAGTAATTAGCTGTCCACTGCAACATCGCTCGCTAACCATCAACCACTACGCACTGTACGCTTGCTGTCAGCTAATAGCTGCGCATTATATGCACAAAGGCATATGCACTAGTGATCCAATACGCATTAACGCAAAGTGTTATGGTGTAATTTGCCGAAATGCACGGAGTGAGCGCAGCGAACGGATGTGCATAGGCATTAGGGTATAATAAACGCTCCTGCGTTTATTATACCCTAATGCCGTTAGATTGTCAAGGCGGATTTTTCTGCACCCTCCCACACATCTGCGACAGTATACCATAGGTTTGGGCGGCTGCATGGGAAATCCCGCTGTACAAAAATCAATATCTATGCGATAATAGGGGTCAATATTAAAACGGTGCCGCACAAAAAACGCACTTTATTCTTGAAAAAAATAATTTTTTGGGGGTTGAAAAAAATACTGTTATATGTTATTATATAAGCGTAAAGCGAAACAACTCAGGCAAGGCGTTCCCCACATCTTAAGGACGCTGAGGTGCGGATATCTGCCGCACCAAGCGATGGACTGAACGCCGCATAGCACCGACGAAAGGATTACGCTTATGAACAAGAAAACAAAAACGACCGCTTCGGCTGTCAAGGATGAAAAGGCTGTTTCCACTGCTTCGACCGTGATTGAAGCGGCGGCAAAGCCTGCTGAAAAAGCTCCCGCCAAGCCCGCCGTAGCAAAGGCTGCAAAGCCCGCAAAGGCAACAAAGCCCGTTGCCGTAGCTGCGGAGGAAAAGCCTGCACGCAAAAAGCCCGTAAGAAAGCCTAAAATCGTTGAGATAGACGAAATGGCAGCGAAGCTTGTGAAGCTTATCGATGTTAAAAAGGCTGCCGCATTCAAGGGTACGGCTGCCGTTGATATCGAGGTATGGGGCTGGGAGTACGATCAGAAAAAGCACATTTACATCGAGGTTTCCGATGGCAAGGTAAATGTTCAGCCCTATGATTATCAGGACTGCGGCTTCAACGCATATATCAGCTATGCGGATGCTCTGGATGTAATAAACAAGAAAATCACCGTGAAGGATGCGCTCATGTCCGGCAAGCTCAACGCCATAGGCAAGGTTGCCGATGCGTTGGTTATAGGCTCTCTTTTCTGATTTTGATGCAGCTTGAAAATCCCGCTCTCTTTTTTTGGGCGGGATTTTTTGTGCAAAAAAAGGACACCGCCAAAGCGATGTCCCGAGAATTTTTTTACCAAGCCTCTGATTAAGCCTTGCCGACAGAACCGAACAGCTCCATCTTTTCCTTAACGGTAGCCTTGATTGCCTCAAAGCCGGGAGCGAGCAGCTTTCTGGGGTCAAAGCCCTTGCCCTGAAGGTCCTTGCCCTCTTCAACATACTTTCTTGTCGCAGCCTGGAACGCAAGCTGGCACTCGGTGTTTACGTTAATCTTCGCAACGCCCAAGGAAATAGCCTTCTTTATCATGTCCGCAGGAATACCCGTTCCGCCGTGCAGAACCAAAGGCATATCGCCGACAGCGTCCTTAACAGCTGCAAGCGTTTCAAAGCTCAGACCGGGCCAATTTGCGGGATACTTGCCGTGGATATTTCCGATACCGGCAGCCAGCATTGTAACGCCCAAATCCGCAATAGCCTTGCACTCCTTGGGGTCAGCGCACTCGCCCATGCCGACAACGCCGTCCTCTTCGCCGCCGATAGAGCCAACCTCAGCCTCGAGAGAGATGCCGAGAACATCACAGGTGTTTACGAGAGCGGTAGTCTTTGCAATGTTTTCTTCGATAGGATAGTGAGAACCATCGAACATTATCGAGGAAAATCCGGCATTGATACAAGCCTTAGCACCCTCAAATGTTCCGTGGTCAAGATGAAGAGCAACGGGAACGGTAATGTTCAGCTCGTTTATCATGCCCTTTACCATGCCAACGATAGTTGTGTATCCGCACATATACTTACCCGCACCCTCGGATACACCGAGAATTACAGGGGACTGAAGCTCCTGTGCGGTGAGCAGGATTGCCTTTGTCCATTCGAGGTTATTGATGTTGAACTGTCCTACGGCGTACTTACCGTCACGAGCCTTGTTCAGCATTTCCTTAGCAGAAACTAACATATTTTATTTCTCCTTCAAAGATTAGTCTCGGATCATACAAATCCATCGGTTCAATTATAACTCATTTACCCACAAAAAGCAATATATTTTGAAAAATTTTTTCACTCCTGCTGTTTGTTTGTCGTAAATTTGTACAAATTAACAAATAATTCGTGACTTTAACGCCTTAAGAATGGGTAAAACACGGTTTTTTCGCATTTTTTGCTGCTTCCAGCCGAAAAAATGCCTCCAAAGTTTTTGATGTTTTAACGAGCAAAATTGTGCATTGTGCAGAACTTTTTGAATGTTGCAACGGCATATTGCACAAGGTTCTTTTTGAATTCTCCGATGAAATTATACAATTTCGCTAAATTTCACGATTTGAAAAAAATCATGTAAATGTTTTCACGAATGACTTATGCAATTTGTCAATTGTTTATATTCTGCAAAAGGTTTATAATAATATATGGCACTGATGTGAAGCGCAATGTTTCACACTAGCGATGTTGCCCTGGTCATCTTTGCATTCGTTGGGGCGCATACCCCGCTGAATGCTCGCAAAATCTCTTCGCATTTTTGGCAGCCAAATTAGGACTGCACTTGAATACAAATAAAAGAAAGAGGTAAAACAAATGGCGGCAAACAGCAAGGATTACCCAAATAACCTTATTCGCAAGGTAATGAACGACAACAGCATGATACCGTCGCAGGAGCAGGTTGACGGAATAAAAAAGATGTTGACGTTGCTTAATGAAGAAGAAAATGATGCAATCTCAAAAAGATTCTTTCAAGGGCTTACCTTCAAGAAGATCTCCGAGGAATACGGAATTACTCTTATGCAGGCAAGGCGCAGAGTCGAAATCGCCGTACGCAAGCTTCGGCGGCGTGAAATCCGTATGTACATAGACAGCAACGCCGATAACGCCTCGGACAAGCTTTAACACCATCGCACAGAACATACAGCATAAAATCGTAACCATGCGAGAAATACATGGTTACTATTATTTACCTCCCGTATTTCGGCGCAAATGCTATATGGTACTTGCAATTCTACTTCAAATGTGATTAAACTATGTTTGTCATCCATATGACAACCTCCTTTGTTTTTAGATGTGGTCGCCAAACCTACACCTATTTAACATGGGAGGTTTCTATTTTGCTTGAAGCACAGCTTTCATCTAAAGATTTTTATTTCACCGCTTCAAGCGGTGTTTTTTGCGCTAAAGCTACAAACATGAAGGGCTTTCTCACAACCGAGCTTCTTCGGGGCGATATGGCTACACGGTTCGCCGCTTACAAGACGGCGATAGAATCGAACATCATGCAGATAGACGAGGTGCGGTACAAGGAGGATTTGCCGCCTATCGGGTTTAACTACATCAAGCTGGGGCTGCAGGACGTGCTTTTAGACCCCAAGACAGGCACTATTTACACGCCGAACACCAACCAGACGGCGGAAATCGGGGAGTTGACAAGCAAACAGGTTGGTGGTATAATGTCAGAGGAGAGGTTCAACCCTAACCATGACGATATGGGGCGGTTCTCTTCCGGCGGTGGAACGTCAACAAATTCGGGGAAAGCCGTCAAGGCGGGCGACAAGCAGACTGCTGCTTCGGGGGCGGTAAGCGGCGCATTAAACCAATACAGCGAAGCGGCGAAAAAGCACGCTAAACAATATTATGAAGCTGTACGCCATATGACGACAGATTGCAAGCGTATCGCCGAAAACACGGGGTACTCGGAAGATGAGATAAAATCAATTAAGGATTTTATCTTCATGGAAAAGCACGATTTGGGCGGCAAAGAGTCTGAATATTTTGCCCCAAATTTCGCAATGGCGCAGTCATGGCAAAGGCTTATCGACGGGGCAAATATTCAGCCTCACGACTTAACCCTAATTAAGCACGAAATCATGGAAAAAGAGCTGATGAAGAACGGCTATAGCCAACACGAAGCCCACATCATAACATCAAAAAAATACAACTACAAGGAGGAGGCAGGGCAGTATTATGGTGAGACTTGAGCACATAGTAAGGAACGGAAATACAATCTCATTTGAAGCATATGTAGAGGATTGCGAGGTTGTAATCCCGCTTGTGCTTGACACGGAGAAAAGGGATTTTATCAACAATTTTGAACTGCCCGAGGGCTATGGCGATTGCAAAATAAATGTTGTTATGGCAAAATTTCGGCTTTTAGACATGGTCGAAGAGGGCAAGCTGGAAGACGGTTCAGCGGAAGATTGCATAACCGTCATGTGGTATTGACAACCGCAACAAGATAAAAAAAGCACTCTAACACTGGGTGCTTTTTTTATACCTAAAAACGGAGGGGCAAATGATTGATTTAAAACACGGCGATTGTCTGGAGCTTATGCAAAGCATCCCAAATAATAGCGTTGATATGATATTGTGTGATTTACCATACGGAACAACAGCGTGCGAGTGGGATAAGGTTATACCGTTTGAACCGTTGTGGGAGCAATACAAACGCATAACAAAAGAAAATGCGGCGATTGTGTTATTTTCGGCAATGCCGTTCACGGTTAACCTTGTAGCAAGCAACCGCAAAATGTTTCGGTATGAATGGATTTGGCAAAAAACAAATAAAACGGGATTCTTAAACGCTAATAAAATGCCGTTAAAAATACATGAAAATATCTTGATATTTTATGAGAGGCTACCAGTGTATAACCCTCAATTTGGACGGGGCAAACCATATGTGAAGAGAGAGCACGGCTACAGTGCTGTATACGGAGAAGTAGGAAGAGCGGCTACAATAAATGACGGCAGGCGTTATCCCGTTGACATTATAACATACAACAGTGTAAGCTCAAGCCGAAATAAACTAAAGTTAGGCACGGGAAAACCTGTAGATTTACTTGAATATCTTGTAAAGACCTACACCAACGAGGGCGAAACCGTGCTTGATAATTGCATGGGTAGCGGCTCAACGGGGGTAGCGTGTGTAAATACTAACCGCAATTTTATCGGGTATGAGCTTAGCGAAAAGCACTATAATTACGCTGTTGACAGGATAAAACAAGCATTGGAGCGACAAACGGCGGGAAGCCCGCAGCTTCTTCGTGGCGATATGGCTACACCCCAAACACCAACCAGAAGGCGGAAATCGGGGAGTTGACAAGTAAACAGGTTGGTGGTATAATGTCGGAAGAGAGGTTCAACCCTAACCATGACGATATGGGCGGTTCTCTTCGGGTGGCGGGACGTCCGGCGCAGTCAGCAATGCGACAATTTCCGCCATCGGGCAGACACACACGGGCAAGGGTAACCCGAATGCGATTATTACGTTTAGGGTATCACTGACTAACAGGCAGGAAAAGCTATTAGAGGCACTCCCCAATTACAATGACCGTGTGATTGTGCCTAAGGCTTCGGCGAACATGACGGATTTGTCGGCACTTACCGCAAAGACAGGCGATGAGTTTGCGATGTTCACAAAGGGCGGCAGCAGGCTTATTGTGCGGGGCAATTCCGTAAAGGTAAATATAAATACCAATGAAGCGAGGAAGCTCGCCGCAGAGGGCTATAAATGGAGCGGGCATACTCACCCGGGGATAGATTCGATTTCACTAATGAGCTCGGACGGCGACAGGGAGATTTTAAAATGCTTCCCGCAAAAAGGGAGTGTAATATACAATTCAAAAGGGCAATATCAAACATTTAGAAAGGAGTGATATCATGCGTGATTGGTTTGAAGAATGGTCTAGCGAAATAAAGCAATATTGCGAGGATAACGGGTTGAGCTTCGAAAAAGCAAAATCGATGGCAAAAAGCTGGGGTAAAAACAATGTTATGCTAGGGCATCCCGACCCCGAAAAAGGGAAAATGGGGCTTCTCGATGACACCCCCATGCCGGTTGTACTCATCGTAACCAAAACAGAACAGGGACTTGTTTTCGAACAAACCGAGCATACCAAGAAATATCTCACATGAGGGGTTAACTCAATAATTAAAGCACTCTATACACAGGGTGCTTTTTTTATACCTAAAAACACTGAAAGGGGGTTTAGGCATGAGGAAAATAACCTTTACCAACGAAACCAACGGCAACGCCG
>X287_Common_Brushtail__coassemble_28_pt1 | contig 31178 bp, 26 predicted proteins | sample X287_Common_Brushtail__metabat2_high_PE_016 | metagenome-assembled genome bin X287_Common_Brushtail | reverse complement strand
GTCAATTTTAGGCGATAAGGTTATCATCCCATCGGATGAGCGTTCGGTTTCGGGAAAGCATTCCCGACTTACATCAAGCGGTTTCATAAAATCTCCTTCTTGAGTCTATTCATTCGCTTAGGACAGTACCACAAGCTTAATGCGGAGTTGCCTTAAAGATAAAGCTAAAATATCCCCCACCTTTTGGGCGGGGGATACTTTCGTTACTTATTTAATCGTCCGTAGAATCGAAATTACTTTCTCTTCTTGGAAACGATCAGAGCGCCTGCAGCCAGAACAGCCACACCAGCGATAGCAGCTACACCCTCAACGCCTGTGTCAGGAGAGCCCTTTGTATCGGTAGCAGCGGTTGTTGTGTCAGCAGCAGCGGTATCATCAGCGGCAGCAGTATCGTCAGCAGCAGCGTCAGAAACACCGGTGATGGTGAACGTTACGGAGATGATGTCGTCAAATGCGATGTCATCAGCGTTGATAGGAGAGTTAGAGGAAGTATCGCCGTAAGCATTGTAGATCTCAAGACGAATCTTGCCGTTGCCCTCGATATCGCCAAACAGGTATCCGCTCTGGTCAACAGCGATGTCAGCCGTTGTGCCGTCAGAGTTCTGGGTTGTTACGATAACGTTTGTGATGTCAATGCCTGCAGCCTGTGCGAAAGCCATCTTCTCTGCACCAGTCTGAAGCTCCTCGTAGCCCTCAGCGTCCTTGCCGGCGTTCTTAGCGGTAGCAAGATCAGCAATATCTACGCAGAAAACCGTTGCACCGTATGCGGTAGCGGGAACCATCTCGCCGGTCTCCTCGTCCTCGAACTCGAAGCCGCCTGCGGAAACAGTGTATGTACCGTCAGCAGTGATGTCGATATCGCCATCGGGATAAGCGCCAAGCTCCATAGAAGAGCAGGACCAATCGTTGCTTGCGTACATCAGGAATGTTTCATAAGCACCAGCAGTAGCGGTCAGGGCAGCACAGCCCACCATTGCAGCAGTAGCTGCAGCCATTACGTTTCTTAACTTCATAATGTAAATCCTCCAAAATAAATTAAACAGCACAGATTATTCTGTACAGGTTTATACATATATTTTATACTATCGGCTGATTTTTTTCAACTGTACATTTGCACAAACTTAAACGTTTTCCGATGTTTTTATTCGTGCATTTGTACCAATAAACGTAATATTTATTGAGCTAAAAAAGCGGATTTTAGTTCAATAAAGCTCTTAGCATAACGCTTTGCAGTGAAAATGTTACTTCCTCCTAAAATTAGGATTATCGTCAGGCTCACGCATTATCACATCAAAGAGCCGCTGGGTCTTGCTGGAGCGGGAACGCTTTTTCTCCTTGCGTGCGGCAAGCTCCTCCTCGTGTCCGCCGCTGTCAGGAAACAGCCCACGCTCCTCCGTCCATATCCCCGACGGCGCATTGCTTGCCGTAACCCGTTCGGGGAGCTTTTCTTGCGAATCGGAAGCAGCGGCAGCAGCGTCCTGTGACGGCTCGCCCGAAATGCTCTCGCCCTTGTGTGCGGAAATCACATCGGAGAGAAGCGAGCTTCCCTCGTCACGCCTTGAGTTAGCGTTCATATCGCTGCGGCGGGCGTCGGCAAGCTCCCCAAAGGCAGCTGTCGTACCTGCGCCGCTCATATCGTTCTCAGACTGCTCCAATACGTCAAAAATGCTGCCGATGTCCCTGAACGGGTCTGTATCTGCGACAGGCTCGGTCTGCTCCTGCGGGGTCGGCGGCAGCACCTGATCCAATTCGGGAGCAGGCGAAACAAGCGGCGTTCCTGCGATTTTGCCGTAGGCGGAGATAGCTGCGGCGTTCTTGCGTACAACCTTCGGTCTGGGAATCGGCGCAGCCTCCGCAGACGCCTTAGCGTCCGCTTCATGGACAGCCTCCTCATTGACAACCGTTTCGTGAAATGCCGTTTCGTGTGCAGCCGTTTCACGGGCGAAATCCTCTGTGAATGCGACGAAATCCTTCGGCATAGTGTCAGGCTCGGCATTCAACCGCTCCCGTTCCTGTACAGGCGGCTTCTGAGCCTTGAAGGGCTGCTCGATATTCTGCTGCGGCGGCTGCCCGAAGCTGCCAAAATCAGGCTGAGCAAAGACGGTGAACACAGGCTGCTCTGCGGCAGGAGCTTCATATGAGTGCGGCGTATCTGCAGGGGGATTTTCCTCCCTCGACTGATTATACGCAGACTGCTTCTCATTCGGCTGAGGCGGCGAGTACGCATCGAAGGTGCCGTTCTGTCGGCGGCTGTTATCCGCCGCAAATGGCGTAAAGCCCTCAACTCTTTCGGCAGACCTCGGATTTTCGGGGAGCTGCTCCCCTGCCCTTATGATATGCGACACGGCAGGGCGTTCGCTCTTCTGACGCTGAACGGTAGGCGATGTGAAGAAGCCCTCCCTGCGTACACGGCGCTGTTCCTCGGTTTCCTCCTGAGGCTCGGGGGTGGGCGGCGAAATCTCGCTTCGCTGTATCCTCTCGGGGACGAACGGCTTTATTATGCGCTCGTGTGGATGCTCCTGCTCCTTATGCGGCACTTCTACAACCGGATTGCTTCGGGAGAGATCCATTGTCTTGGAATATTCTATAAATTCCGACAGCTCTGTCGGAGAAATCTCGCCGTTCCTCACCTTCTGTACAAGCGCATCAAGATAGGTCTTCCAGCCCTCGTATTCCACAAGGCTCATGCCGCTGCCCACCCGTGAATACATCTCGTCCGTGATTTTGCGGCAGCTCTGCTCCATTTCGGGCGTAACAAGGCTCTTGGGATGCTCCTCCTCGTATATTTCCAGACAGGTTTTCCCGACAGGGTTGAACAGGGAGCAGTACTCTGCGTTATTGTCCTTATCCCGAAGAAAATAGCGACCGCACCTGCGGCAGCGTGAAAGCCAGCCGCCGCTTTCTATAATCGCATCTATTTCGAGATCCACCGCCGCCTTCAGACCGCAGGGCATATACACCTTTGAGGGGGAATTTTCCATCTGACTTCGTGAAATATTATAGCTGTCAAATTCGCCCGCAAGTCCCGCCTTCATGTGCGAGAAGACATCCATCGCCGTCTGGTCGGAATTTTCGCCGACACATACACTGTCGGAGTAATCCTCGCTGTAATCGAAGTCCGCAAGGACGTTCTTTACGATGTCCTTGGATATATTCGGGAACATAAACGGCGCAGACGGAAGCCTTCCGACAGAAAAAACCTTTGTTGCGCCAAGCTCCTCCGCGCTGCAGCCAAGCTCTCTTGCGGTCACGCTGAACATAAGGTCAAAGTAGTTTCTCCTTGCGGCAGCCTCCTGTGCGCTTCCGAGGGATTTCGAGAAAAGAAAGCTTATTTTGCTTTTTGCATAGTCCTGTATTCTAACGAGGTTAAGCCACTCGTTTATCGCTCTGTTATAGCGGTAGTCGCACAGACGCATGAACACAATCTTCTCAAACGGGGTCTTGCAGTCCACAAAGCGATTCCAAAGCCCGCCTGTTCCGACGCCATCCCTACGGCACACGAAATCAATCCAGCAATCTATGACGATTTTGTCATAGATTGTTCTTATGTTATGCTCGACATAGACATGGGCGTCCTTGAGGGAGTTTCTAAGGTCAGTCGCCCGATCGAAGTCAAGCTCTCCCGACTTTAGCGCCTCGTTGCAGAGATTGACAGCGTTCTCGGCGAAATATGCCATATCGTAATCGCAAAAAGCAAGTATCGAGCGGGGATAGCGCAGCATGAAAATCTCGTTGGATATCCTTCCGACAAGCTTCAGCGTTCTTTCCATGACAATTCCCCTTTCCAAGCGCTTCAATCAGCTGTTTGCGACGACTCCTCCGAGGGCTGTGCGGATTCATCCGACTTCTCTTCCTCCGAGGACACTTCCGCTTCGTCGGTGATAAATTCAATCACATCCGAGGATTCCTCGGTTTCCGATATTTCCTCGATAAGATACGGATTTTCACGAAGTCTGCCGTCTACGACAAGCACCTCCGCCTCCACGCCGTTTACCGTAGCCATCTCCCACGAAATCGGGTCGTCAGATTTTCCGGAATAGCTTGCGGTATGGACGTGCTTACAGCCGAAAACCTTTTTGCACACCGCAAAGGGCAGCTCCACGTCATCTCCCGTATATTCGACATAATACGAGGCTGTGCGCCGCTCGCCCGGCTCGTCCACATAGCGAACCACACGGTATTCTCCCGAGCTTGAAAGCACCTCGTAATCGTAATCCCTCAGCGATAAATCAAGGCTCGATGAGCTGTCGCTGATAAATGAAATCCCTCCGATGAAAAGGCTTATCGCAACATATGCGGCAACGCCTATTACATACATCAGCAGGTACAGCGTGCCGAGAACAGTCTTGAGCGTTTCGTTAGAGGCGTTGATAAAGAACATCGCAGCAACCACGGCAAGCGGCGGGAAAATCAAATACCAATTGCCGAAGCCAAAAATCAATATCAAAAAGACAATCGGCGGCAGTATCATGCAGTTCACCATGGTGATAACCTGCTTACGGGTCAAAATCATAAGACCGAGTGCGGCGATGTTCACGAAAAGGTACAGCACGAAAAGCGAGGTAGCATTCTCATATTCGAAGCAATATCCGAAGGTAAGCCATGCCACCCAGCACAGCAGTGCGGTATAGCCCCAGCACACCACAGCAATGCTGCGGCGAAACCAAACGTTCTTAAAAAATGCAACCAGCTTATCCATACACGTCCCTTTCGTTGTCGTCAGAGCTTATCAATAATACTTCTTTTTCTTGTAAATAATGTATCCTACGACCGCTACCGCCACGATAACCACGGCGATAACAACAATAACGATGATTACCTTTGCGGTGTCCTTGCCGGCGTTTGGCTGAACAGGGGTATAGCTTATTTCCTCCTCAGGTGCGGCGGCGGTTACGACCGCAGACGTAGTCGGCGCAGATACGGACGTATCCGATTCGGAATCAGAGGGCTTGGAAACAGCCTCAGCGGTTGAGGCGGCATCGGAGGTCAGCACCTCCATCTCATCGGTGCTTACGACAACGGTGTTGCCGCTGCCGTCGCTGATGGTGAAGTTCCTGATGGAAACGGTTACCTCTCCTGCAGCCTCTGCGCCCCAGTTGGTTCTTACCTGAAAGCACATACGGTTAGGACCGCAGTCGCTTGCGGCATCGTAGAAGTGCGTGCCTGTTTCGGAAATAGTTACCCACTCGTCATACACAAGCGTAGTAAATTCGCTCGGATTTACCCATGTCCACTTTCCGTCGTCAAGGAATGCGGGGATAAAGCCTATAACGTCAACGCCCTCTGTTTCAAGCTTCACCTCTATCGAAACCGTAATATCGGGGTTGTTCCAGAAGCTCGGGTCACAGAACTCATCGAACATAACAACCCTGACGGAAATCATCTGCGTATCGTCAGAGCTGTCGGGGAGGGTTGCGGTAAGGGTCGCCTGTGTTCCGTCAATCTCGTATGAATCCGCCTTTATCTCATCCACCCTCACGCTGTCGTCAAACGAAAAGGTATAATCTGCGGCAGCGGACACAGCCATCACCGCCGAAACCACCACAGCCGCAGCAGCAGCCGCAAGCCTTGAAACAATCTTCATGTCTATTCCTCCAATAAAATTCTTGTAAACAAATTCGTTCTACAATTTTTCTAAGCAGCGCCGTACAAAGACCAACCCTGTGCGGCGCTGTCCTTACTTACACTTACTTTATCCTTAAAATCCTGAAAACCGCCTTCCCTGTGCCAAATCATACAAAACAGGAAACCCGAACCTGCGCCCGGATTTCCTACATCTTCATATTGGTGCGGCGGCGCACAATGCAATACATTCCCTTGCAAGGGAAAACAACATAATATTTTGCCCCGAATAATTACCCGTCGGTTCTTCCGTCATTGAACATCCTAAGGAGGACGTCGATGTCATCGGGATTTGCGAAGCCGTTTGTGCCTTCGGCGGGCTTAGCCGCTGCGGGGGCGGCAGCTACGGCCTGCATCGGCTTTGCGGCAGAGGGAGCGGGAGCGGCCGAAGCGGAATTCTCCGGAGCCTCCTCAAAGTCCGTTGCGACAGCGATAATAGAAATCTCGTCATCCGCAAGCGTTTCATCGAATACGATACCGGACTTGTATCTCGCCTCGGAATCGAACTTCTCCGCAATCTCGGTGGTGAGCTTGTCGAATTCCTCCAAGGGGAAGGAATACGGGATGTTTATATTCAGCAATCCACGGCGTGCGCCGGTGATGGAGGTTTCGAGCAGAGGGCTGTGCAGAACCTCCTCGAGAGCATCCTCGATTTTGGTGTCGCCCTTTCCCTTGCCTATCGCCATGTGAGCAATGCCCGATTCGCTCAATGCCATGCAGACATCGGCGAAATCGAGGTTAATATATCCGTCACCCTTAAGAAGCGTAATAATCCCTATAACCGCCTTGCACAGGACATCGTCCACCGCCTTAAAGCCGTCCTTGACGGTGAGCCTGCTGTTGGAGAGCTGATTTACACGCTCGTTCGGGATAACAATCAGCGCATCCACATACTTCCTCATCTCGGAAATGCCCTTTACTGCCTGCTCCATCTTCTTTGCGCCCTCGAAGCGGAAGGGCTTCGTAACAACGCCGACCGTAAGGATTTTCTTCTCCTTTGCGATAGAGGCCACAACGGGAGCTGCGCCCGTACCCGTACCGCCGCCCATACCTGCGGCGATGAAAATCATGGAGGTGTCCTCAAGCATACCTGCAATCTCGTCACGGCTTTCCTCTGCGGACTGCTGACCAACGGCGGGGTTATTGCCTGCGCCCTGACCTCTTGTGGTCTTTCTTCCGATCTGGACACGCTTCATTTTGCTGCCGTCTTTTGTGCGCAATGCGCCCACATCGGTGTTTGCGATGACATAATCGACATCGCATACCCCGCTGTCAACCATGTTTGCGACAGCGTTTCCGCCGCCGCCGCCGACACCAAATACCATTATTTTGGTAGCACTCGTAAAGTTATCCTCTACCTCAAAACCGTCGTCACTTTTTACTACTTCAAAAGACGCCATTGCTATGTACCCCTCCTGCTTTTTTACAGCACGCTATAACAAGTCTGCCGATGTCCCAGCCTCTTAATGCAGAGGCAGAAGCTGCGCTTGAAAGCTGTATTTTAAAATCATCTCTGATAACCGATTTCTTCAAAGATGAAGCATTTCTGAAAAATGCCCCTTACATACTACTATTCATTATAACAGACTTAAACCGAAAATGCAACCGTTTTTTTAAAATAAATTACAATCCCTGAGATTGGAAAGGATTTATCATGCGAAAACAAATTATTCCTCTGAGGTCTGCGGCTCTTCGGTAGGCGATAAGGCTTCAGAGGTTTCATCGGACAGGGACGGCAGGATTTCGTCCTGAGTATTTTTGCTTCGTACCGCCGCCTTTTCGGGGTCGGTAAGCAGAATGGTTACCTCCTCGGTGGGGGAAAGCTCCGTGCTAATGAGTGCCTGCGCCACGTAAAGCTTGCTTTCGATGTCGGCTGTCGTACCTATTTCGAGGGTAATCCTGCCGTCGCATTCTATAGTTATATCAAATCTGTTTGTCAGGTCAATTTCGTCGATACAGTCCAGCCCTGCCTTTTCCGCCGCATTCATTATCGCTTCGGGCAGCCCGCTCTTGCCGTCCTCCGAGGAGCTTAGCATAGACCCTACTTCAAGGCTCTCTGCGCCGTAGCCCCTGACAACGGTAAGCCCATCTGCGCTTCCCTGCTCGATTATCTTCCCACCCCTCGATACGTTGGCGATAACGCCGTCCTGCTCAACGGCGAACCATTTTTCCGCCTCGGTAACGCTTATTTCTATCCTTGTCGGGTATACTTTGGACACCTGCGCCATATCAATGTAATCGAGGGCGGCGACTATCGCATCCTCCGCCTTGTCCGTATCTACATGAAGAAGATTATCGCCCACGGAAAGCCCCGACCTTGCTATAATCTCCTCATCGGTGTATCTTTCCGTGCCGCTTACCTCTATAGACGAGCATCTGAACAGCACCGTATTCGCAAGCACGATAAACACGACTGCAATGATAATCGCCGCCAAAAGGTAATAGAGTATGTAATTACCGCCCCTGTTTCTGCGCCTTCTCGGAGCGGCGGCACGGGCGTTCATCGCCCTGTTGACGGCACGGTGCGTCTGCGGCTTTGCCGATGAAGAATATCCCGAACGACCGCCGCTCTGTCTGGGCGGGGGAGTTCTGCTGGGCTGTGTCCTGCTCGGCGGGGGCGTTGCCTGCGGGCTTGCCTGACGGCTGCGGCTTTGTGCGGCAGACGCTTTCCTCTGCGGCGGGCGGCAATTGTTCCTTTTGTTTCTCTTCGGCATTTTCTCCCTCCTTTTGGCTTCAGTCATACACACGCTTCACATCCGCCCCGACCGAGCGGAGCGACTTCTCTATATTCTCGTATCCTCGGTCAATATAGCCGATTCCGCTGATTTCGCTTGTACCCTCTGCGGCAAGAGCCGCCGTAACCAGCGCCGCCCCGCCTCGAAGCTCCGCAGCGCACACCCTTGCGCCTGAGAGCGACCTTACGCCCTCGACAATGGCTACCCTGCCCTCGACCTTAATCTGCGCTCCAAGGCGCACAAGCTCAGCCACATGGCGGAAACGGTTCTCGAAAATTGTTTCCACGAAAACGGACGTACCCTCCACCGTGGAGCAAAGTGCGGTAAAAAGCGCCTGTATATCCGTGGGAAATCCCGGGTACGGCATCGTCCTTATAGTAGGCGGAGCAGTCAGCCGCCTTGCGCAGCTTATATACAGCTTATCGCCGCCGTAGCGGTATATGCGGCAGCCCATAGCCTCAAGCACCTGCGTAAACGCCGTCATATGCTCCGGACGGCAATGCGTGAGTATAATCTCCCCGCCCGTTATCGCCGCCGCACACAGGTATGTTCCCGCCGCAATTCTGTCGGGGATAACGCTGTGCTCCGCCGCCTCTAGCCTTGAAACGCCCTCGACGGTGATAACGCTTTCTCCTGCGCCGCTTATCCTTGCGCCGAATTTATTTAGGCAGTCCGCAAGATCCACTATTTCCGGCTCACGGGCTGCGTTATGTATTTCTGTCGTGCCGTTTGCGCTTGACGCCGCAAGAAGGATATTTTCCGTTGCGCCCACCGAGGGAAAGGAAAGGGTTATGCGTGCGCCCGTCAAGCCCTTCGGGCAGGTGCAGTCAAGGTAGCCGTGCTCCTCGGTTATTACCGCTCCCATTTGCCGCAGTGCCATGATATGAAGGTCAATAGGCCTTGCTCCAAGCTCGCACCCTCCGGGAAAGGACAAGCGGCACCTTCCCGTTCTCGCAAGAACTGCGCCGAGGAAAACAATGCTAGAACGCATCTCACGCATAAGCGCATCCGGTATCTCGCTTGCGTTTACGCTTGTGGCATCGACACACACCGTGTCGCCCGAGCGGGAGCATCTGCACCCAAGGCAGGACAGTATCCTGCACGCCGCATCCGTATCCGTAAGCGAAGGGCAGTTGTGAAGAACGGTTTCGCCATGGGCAAGAACGGCGGCGGACAGAAGCGGAAGCGCACTGTTTTTCGCCCCGTGAACACGAAGCTCTCCCTCAAGCCTTCTCCCGCCGTTTATCACAAGCCTCTGACGGTTATCCATACGATCATCTCCTCTGACATACGAAAAGAAGTCCTGCGGCAATGCCCGAAGATACGCCTTGAGGCGGTTTCTGTGCGGTATTGCCTTATGTATCATAGTATGTCAGATTGCGATTTTTGTGACTCAGGCGAGGCTGTCCTCTCCAACAAGCTCGATTATTTCGCTTAATATCCTGTCCGCCGCATTGTTCGCTGCGGATTTTTTGGCATTCTCCTCCATCTGCTCAAGGCGGTGACGGTCGGAGTATAGCTTGCTTACCTCCTCCACAAGGCGAGCCTTGGTAAGGTCCTTATCCTCTATAAGCACGGCGGCGTTTGCGCTGCTTAAAGTGAGCGCATTGTAATATTGGTGGTTCTCCGCCGCATTGGGATAAGGCACAAGGATAGCGGGTCGTCCGATGGCGGTAAGCTCCGTTATGGTCATTGAACCCGCACGGGAAATTACAAGATCCGCCGCACACATACAGGTATACATATTGTCGATATAATCACGGAAGATATGGCGGCTCTTATCCTCGTTTTCCTCGGTTACTCCGCTCTGTGAAAGCGCCTCACGGAAAAGCTCTCCGCCCTTTGCGCCGTAGGAATGTATGTGGTTTATTCCGCCCTTTTTCCCCTCCCATGCGATAAGCTCCGCAACCGCCTGCGTTATCCGCCGTGCGCCGAGGCTGCCTCCAAAGGAAAGAATGGTGAAGCCGTCGGGAAGTCCGAGCCGCCTGCGTGCGGCGCTGCGTTCCTCGATTTCGATGTTGCTTCTGAGGGGATTTCCTGTCACAATGCACCGCTGCGTACTGCTGAGGTGCTGCATGGCGTCCTCGCTTGCAAGCAGAACCTTATCCGCCTTTTTTGCGAGCATCCTTGTCGCCATGCCGGGGTAGGAGTTGCTCTCATGCGTAATCGTTTTTATCCCAAGGGAAACAGCCTGACCGAGAACGGTAGCGGTGACGTATCCCCCCGTACCGACAACGAGGTTGGGCTTGAAATCCTTGATAATTCTCTGAACTCTTCTCTTTGCGGAGATAAGGTAGCAATACGCCGCCTTGACATTCCTGCCGACATTCTGTACAGAGATGTGCCGCTGGAAGCCCGACATCTCGACTCCCTCAAAGCTGTACCCTGCCCTTGTGACAAGGCGGTTTTCCATTCCTGACGGAGTGCCGATAAAAAGTATCTCTGTCTGCGGGAAAACGCTTTTTACCTTGTCCGCTATAGCCAATGCGGGATTTATGTGTCCCGCCGTACCGCCTGCGGCAAAAATAATTCTCATAATATGTGTACCTTCCTTTTCTTTTCCGAAAATGCCTCGATGTGCGGCGTTGTCTTAATTCAGTCTTGCACGCTTGCTTACCGAAAGGAGCAGTCCCACCTCTGCAAGCTGCACTAGAAGAGCCGTTCCGCCATAGCTGAAAAACGGCAGGGATATTCCCGTGTTCGGTATACAAAAAACATTTACGCCGATATTAAGAAGCGCCTGTATCCCGACCTGAATGGAAATGCCCGTCGCAAGCATCATGCCGAATTTATCCTCCGCCTTTCTTGCGATATAGAAGCCCCTCATGACAAATATTATGAACAGAAGAATAACAACCAGACCGCCCACAAAGCCGAACTCCTCGCAGAGAACCGCATAGACGAAGTCGTTTTGCGCTTCGGGGAGGTAGTAATACTTCTGGCTTGAGTTCCCGAAGCCGACACCCCATATTCCTCCCGAGCCGACCGCAAGAGCCGCCTGATAGGATTGGTAGGATTTATCCGTGGGATCGGAGAGGGGATCCATGTATGTAAACCTGTCGCCGAAATATTCAAAGCCCGAAAACACCGCAAGAAGCGCTATTCCCGCAAGAGCGAGGATTCCCACGACGATAAGAGGCTTCATGTTAATACCGCCGACAAAAAGCATTCCCATGAATATTACCGCCATAATCATCGTTGCGGAGAGGTGCGGCTGGAACATCATCGTAACCGCCACAAGCCCGAACAGTATGAACGGCCTCACAATGCCCACGCCGAATTTGCGGAGGTTTTCGGAATGCTTATGGATGTAATACGCCATGTAAAGGATAAGCCCGACCTTAAGGAAGTCGGAGGGCTGGAACGTTCCGAATACGGGTATTTGTATCCAGCGGCGAGGACCGTCCTCGACATTGCTTACGCCGATAAAAATGCAAAGGAAATTTAAGAAAAATGTCACCGCAAAAATAATCCCCGCAAGGGTAACCTTACGCTCTGTCCCGAAGAGCCGAAACTCGTGCCGAAGCATACGATAGTCGAACACGCTTGCGGCGAACATTGCGATAAGCCCCAGTCCTGCAGCGGTCATCTGCTTGGTTGCGTATGCGTAGGAGTCGCCGTCGTTGTCCCGATACGACAAAGCGTGGCTCGCCGAAAACATCATTGTTATCCCGAAAATAAGCAGCACCATCGTGATGATAAGCATCGGCATATCGATTCTTCCCGATGCGTCAATCCACTTTATGCGGTTGGGGTCTTTTTGTTTTTTCTGTTTGCTCCCGCCGTTTTTTCTGTCGGCGGAACGAACTGCGCCCGTTGAAGCAGACTCCATGGCTTACCTCCTTATCTCCCGAACATATTCTGCGCCATTATAACCGAAAGCACGCCAAGCACCGCCGCCGTTGCGGAAAAGACCGCATCAATCCTGATTTCACTCCAGCCGCTAAGCTCGAAGTGGTGGTGGATGGGCGTCATTTTGAACAGACGCTTGCCCTCTGTCGTATGGTTGATTTTCTTCGTTATTTTGAACACCGTTACCTGTATAACAACGGAAAGAGCCTCGCAGATATAGACCAGCGCCGCTATCATCATCAGAAACTCACAGCCGCACCCAACGCCCAGAGCACAGACCGCCCCGCCGAGGAACATCGACCCCGTATCACCCATGAACACCTTTGCGGGTGGGAAGTTCCACATAAGAAAGCCGATACAGCCGCCCGCCGTACACAGCGCAAGCAGCGTTTCCCCGAACATACCGATTATGCCTGAAATGGCAGCAAACGCCGCCATGTATATAACCGTGACCGAGGAGCAAAGCCCGTCAATGCCGTCGGTAAGGTTTACCGCATTCACAAGATACAGGATAATAACGCCCATTATCGGATAATACAGCAGCCCCAGATCAAGCTGCCAGCCCCACGGAAAGCTTATTGCCGTGCGGGTAATCCCGCTCACATAAAGAGTCGCAAAATACGCCGCAATAATCAGAACCTGAAACAGAATCTTTTGCATGGGCGTAAGACCCTCGTTGTGCTTTTTCTTCACCTTTATAAAGTCGTCAAGAAAGCCCATGAACCCTAGCATTACCGCCATGAAAAGTCCTGCCGCCGAGCGGATGATTTCCTGCCTGTCCTCGCCCGCCGCATCTGCGGAGCCGCCGGAGCATATCACGATCATGCCCACGGCGAAGCAGATAACCACCGCCGCAATAAACATTATCCCGCCCATCGTAGGCGTGCCCTGCTTCTTTTCCTTGTGCCACTTAGGACCTATGTCAAGAATAGTCTGTCCGTATTTCAGCCTGTGCAGCATCGGGATAAACCAATATCCCGCTATCCACGTAATGATAAAGGCTGCCGCAGCAGCTGCCACACTTGTCCAAATCATCATATACCCGCTACCTCGCTAAACTATTTTTTCCGCTATCTCTTCCATTTTCATGCCTCGGCTGCCCTTGAAAAGAACAATGTCGCCGTCACGCAGACCGTCAAGCAGCATTTGCGTAAGGGCGGGCTTATCCGTGCTGTGATACACCTCGAAGCCCTTCTCCCGAAGTCTTTGCGCACAAGCCGCCATTTCGCTCCCGTAAAGGTAGCGCACATCCGCATTGCCCGCTATATCCTTGGCGATGTCGGAATGCAGCCTTTGCGACAGCTCCCCAAGCTCCAGCATATCGCCGAGAACAGCGATTCTCCTGCCGCTTGTTTCCATGCCGCCAAGCACGCCGAGGGAGGAACTTACGGACGTAGGGCTTGCGTTGTAGCAGTCGAGTATAACCGTGACGCCGCCTCGCCGCTCGATTTTCTGCCGCATTCCGCTCGCCTCGTAACGCATGAAGGACGGTATGATTTCCTGCGGGGTCATGCCGAACTCTATCCCCGCCGCAAAAGCCGCAAGGGCGTTCGTCACATGATGCGCCCCGACAACGGGCACCGCCGCAGGATAGCCTCTCCCCTCGTATACGAGGGTGAAGCGTTCGCCGCCGCCGTCATGGACAATGCTCTCCGCGCGGACATCGCAGCTCTCCCCGAAGCCGAATCGAACAATCCTGCGTCCGCCGACACGCTGTGAGGTTACGGTATTGAGGTACTCATCGTCGCCGCAGAGAATAAGCGGGGCGTTTTCCTTTTCGCCGTCAAGTATCTCAAGCTTTGCGGAGAGGATATTTTCACGGGTTTTAAGCTGCTCGATATGGCAAAAGCCGATATTCGTTATAACGGCGCAGTCGGGATGAGCTGCCCTCGAAAGCTCGCTTATCTCCCCCCTGTCGGACATCCCCATTTCGATAACCGCCGCCTCAATGCTTTCGTTCAGTCCGAACAGCGTGCGGGGCAGCCCAATATCGTTGTTGAAGTTGCCCTCGGTTTTGAGGGTATTGTATTTTGAGGACAGAACGGCGTATATCATATCCTTCGTTGAGGTCTTTCCCACAGAGCCTGTGACTGCACACAAATTAACGCCGAACCTATCCCTGTAATATCTCGCAAGGGCAAGCTGCGCTTTTCTTACATCTCCGACATACACTATCGGCATCTCCGTGTCAACGCTTCCCACGGGACGGTCGGAAAGTGCCGCCGCCGCACCCTTTTCCCATGCAACGGGAATGAAGTCGCTTCCGTCAAAGTGCTCGCCCCTTACCGCCGCAAAGAGCATTCCTCCTTCGATTGTTCTGGTGTCGGTGGATACGCCCGTAACGGTTGCGTTCCCGCCGCACAGCACGCCGCCCGTTACCTGTGCAATTTCCTGTGTCGTAAACATATTCTCACCTGTTTTTTATCATGAGATTCCCTTTTCCTTAAGGAAATCAAGGGTTATCTGCCTTTCGTCAAAGGGGTAGTCAACGCCGTTTATCGCCTGATAATCCTCGTGACCCTTTCCGCACAGCACAACGACATCCCCCGCCCTCGCCATCGAGAGTGCGGCGGTGACAGCGTCCCTTCTGTCGGTATATTGCTCGAACGGAACGCCGCTCGGTATGCCTCTTACAACATCGTCAATCGTCTGCTGAACAGGTTCAAATCGGGGATTGTCGGCGGTTACGATAAGGTGATCCGCATATCGTGCGGCGGCTGCTCCCATATCGGGACGCTTTCCTGCGTCACGCTCGCCCGCCGCACCGAAAACGGCGATAAGCCGCCCCTTTGTAAGCGGTCTTAGCCCGCAAAGCAGCTTTTCAAGCGCATCATCCGTGTGGGCATAATCACGTATCACGGTGAAGTCGCCGCTGTACAGCGTTTCAAGCCTTCCGCTTACGCCGCTCGTCCCCTCAAGGGCGGATATGCACTCGTCCATCTCAAAGCCTAAAAGCGAGCAGATAACGACCGCCTCAACCGCATTGCAGACATTGTACAAGCCTGTCATCGCAAAACGGACGGGATAGCTTTTTTTAGCGCCGCTGTCCGTAAGGAAGAACTCTGCGCCGCCTGCGGTAAGCCTCACCGCCTCGGTATAATAATCCGCCCTCGCAAGCACCGAAACGGTCTTACACGCTACGCCCTTTTCCCTACAGTATTCGGCGGTTCTTTGTCCGTACCTGTCGTCAATATTTATAACCGCCGCCCCGCACATATCGAACAGGGAACGCTTTGCGAGGTAATAATCCTCCATCGTTTTGTGATAATCGAGGTGGTCATGGGTAAGGTTGGTGAACGCCGCCGCCTCAAAACGCTCCGCCGCAAAGCGGTGCTGCGCCAACGCCTGAGAGCTGGCTTCGATGAAGCAGAACTCCGTGCCCTCCGCCGCCATCCGCTCAAACAGCCCGTACAGCTTTCTTGGCTCAGGCGTGGTCGGCGGCCCGTCATGCGAATATTCCAAACCGCTTCCCGTATCCGTTCCGAGCGTTCCGATAACGCCCGTGCGGTGTCCCATGCTTCGGACAATCTGTGCGCAGAGGTTGACGGTGGTGGTCTTGCCGTTCGTACCCGTCACGGCGCACAGCCGTATGGAGCGGGTGGGTCTGCCGCAAAATGCCGACAGAAGCTCAGGATACAGCCTGCGGGTGTCCTTAACGTTTATTTCCCTTTCAAGCCCCATTTGCTCCTGCGTCACGACGGCGCACGCACCGCTCTCAAGCATTTTCTGCGCCGCAGAATGCCCGTCAAAGCTCCCGCCCCTTATGCACACGAACAAAAAGCCGTCCTCAAGCTCCCTCGTATCCGAGGTAACTCCCGTTACAGCCGCCGCTTTAAGCTCTTCGGGTATATCGCATATCCCGTCAAAAAGCTCGCCGAGGGTCATTTTCTCACCGCCATTCTCAAGCTCTGCATTTATGTCATCAGTCAGAGAAGCTGTTCACCTGGAACGTAACCTCTATGACATTTCCTTTGTACGCCTCCGTTCCTGCCGCAACGCTCTGCGCCGTGGCAAGCGCACTTGCATTCTCCGCTGCGCCGCCCTCTATCTTGATGTTGAAGCCCGCATTGGTTATCGCCGCATTCGCCTGCGATACAGTCATGCCGATGACATCCGGCACCGTCCCTACCTCAAGGTCAAGGTCGTCGCCGAGATAGCACACGACCGTAGAGCCCTTGGGTATTGTGCTTCCGGAATAAGGAATCTGTGTCGTAACCGCAACCGTGCCGGAGGTGTCCCCGACAAACCTTACATCAAAGCCTGCCGCCGCAAGAGAGCTTTCCGCATTTATAGCCTGACTTCCGATTACATAAGGAACGGTAGCATCCATCTTCGCCTGCTCCTCCGCCGTGTAGGTGGGGTATATTCCGAGATGCTCTAGTCCCTCCTTGAATACCGCCGATACGACAGGCGCAGCAACAGCCGAGCCGTAATACTGCTCCCCGACAGGGGTATCGGCTATAACGAGCATCACGATTTCAGGGTCGTCTGCGGGCGTAAACGCTGCGAACGAGGAAACGTATGTCATTGTTGCTCCGCCCGCTGCGCCGCCGTCCGCATTATATTCGTCAATCTTCTCGGTCGTTCCCGACTTTCCGCCAATGCGGTAGCCGCTTATATAGGCGTTAGAGCCGCCGTTTGTGTTTACGATATTCTCCATTATGGTGCGCATCTGCGCAGATGTTTCCTCCGAGATAACCTGACGCTTTACCTCTGTTTGGATAGTTTCCACAACGTTCCCGTCGCTGTCAAGAATCTTATCCACGAGGTGCGGAGTCACAAGGTAGCCGCCGTTCACGATAGCGCAGATTGCGGTCGTCATCTGGATAGGCGTTATCTTGTTGGTCTGTCCGAAGGAGGAGGACGCAAGCTCTACTATACCCATGTTCTCACGGGAAACATACAGGCTTCCCGCCTCGCCGGGGAGGTCTATTCCCGTAGGCTCGGTAAAGCCGAACGCCTCGAAATATTCGCAGAATTTATCTGCGCCGAGAGCCTGACCGATGGCGATAAATGCGGGGTTGCAGGATTTTGTGATAGCCTCCTGAAGCGTAAGCGTCCCGTGCCCGCTCGGATTCCAGCAGTTGATTTCCGTGCCCGCCACATCAACGCTCCCGTAGCAGGTGAAGGTGCTGTCGAGAGAGATAACCTCCTCCTCGAGCGCACTTGCACAGGTTACCGTCTTGAAAACCGAGCCGGGGTAGTACAGCTCCGTAATTGCCTTATTCTTCCACTGCTGCTCACGCAGGGTAGCCTCAAGCTCGTCAAGCTCCTCCTCGGTTGCTCCCGAATCGGCAAGTGCCTGTATCTGCTGCTGGTCATAGTCGGAGGAAATGACGGACGGGTTATTGAGGTCGTAGCTTGGCGAGGTCGCCATGGCGAGAACCGCACCCGTGTTGCAGTTCATTATTATCCCGCAGGCACGGTTTATAACCTGATGCTGCGACACGCAAAGCTCGAGGTTCTTTTCAAGATAATGCTGCATTACCTCGTCAAGCGTCAGCACAAGGCTGTAGCCGTCCACCGCCGAGTAATAATAGTCGCTTGCGTATTCTACGCCCTGTCCGTTGCCGTCCTTGGTGTAGAACGCCTTCCCGTCCGTTCCGCTGAGATAGTCGTCATAATACGCCTCAAGACCGTAAACGCCCTCTCCGTCATAGTTCGTAAAGCCGATGACGTTGGATGCGAGAGAGCCGCCGGGGTAATACCGCTTGCTGCTTTCCTGCGTATAGACGCAGTCGGAGCTTATCCCCTCCTCCTTGAGAAATTCCGTTATAAGCGAAACCTCCGACTTTTCGGTCTTGCGCTGAACGATGTAGTACATATTGTCGTGGTCCTCGCAGGCCGTAAGAAGCTTGCTCTTATCCACGCCCAGTATCTCGGAGAGCTTATCGCATATCTTCTCGTCAAGGTCTACGTATTCCTCTAAAGGCTCGTCGCCCTCCTTCCAGCTTTCCTTTTGCTTAGTATATTCATCACGCAGCGTTTCGTTGGTTTTATAGATTGTTGCGGGGGCGATAATAACGTCCCACACGGTAGAGCTTTGCGCAAGGACAGTACCGTTTGCGTCATAGATAGTGCCTCGGCTCGCCTTTATGGTAAGCGAGCCCATCTGCTGGTTATTCGCAAGCACACGCCACTGCTCGCCCTCAAGAACGGTATATTTGAACAGATTAAAGCCAACGTATACCGAAAAGCCCAATATCAATGCCAGCACCACAAACTGCCGTCTGCGCATACCCCAGCTGCGCTTGCGCATTGCCTTCGCATCCGAGCGTCTTATAAATGCTGCCAAGGGCGTTTTGCTGTACCAGCGGTTTACATTAGTCTTAATTCGTTCGATTGTACTCATTGCTCCTCCAATGCTGATTTTTCGCCGCAGTCCCCGTCCCCAAAAACAGAAAAAGCAAAGCCGACATTTTCAGTATCGACCTTGCTATCAGGGACAGCCGACACTCTTGCCAAGAGCTTGTCACCCTATAATTATGCCGTCACAGTCCGATGTATTCCAGAAGATCTCCGAACCACTCCTTAACTCCCGCAAGGAAGCCGTCGGAGCCGTCGTCGTCAATCTCGATAAGACTTTCGGTGTTTACGCTTATATACTTTTTCTGTGCGCTCGTGACCTTCTGCATTCCGAGATCCTCGGTTGCATACTGCTCGATGTAGGAGATATTGACCTTAGAGTCAAGCTTGCTTTGCAAAAGCTCGTTGTCATCCTGCGCACTTTCGAGGAGAGCCTGCTGCTCGGACACCTGACGAGCCATATCGTCCTTCATGGTCGCGCTCGTATTCACCGCACAGAATGCGCCGAAAACAACCGCCGTCACAAGCATAACCAAAGCCACAGAGCCGCTTCTTGAAACCGAATGCGGCGCAATGCGTATCTGCCTTTTCGCCGCTTCCTCCTTAGCCCGCTCCTGCTCTCGACGCTCTCTTTGCGAGGTATCGAAGCGGGAAAGGTCATACGCAAGGTTGGTATTATCTCTCTGCGGGATAGCCATAGGGCAGCTCCTCCTTTTGTCATCGTATTTTTTCTATTGTCCTAAGCTTTGCGCTTCGACTGCGTGGGTTTGCGGCAAGCTCCTCTTCGCTCGCCGTTATCGGCTTTCTGCCGATTGTCCTGCCTTGGGGCAGCCTTCCGCATACGCACACCGGAAACTCCGGCGGGCAGATGCAGCCCGTACAATATTCCCGAAAACGGTTCTTTACTATCCTGTCCTCAAGCGAATGGAAGGTAATCACCGACATCCTCCCGCCGATCCTCAGCCGTCCGAAGCCCGCCGAAAGTGCCGTTTCAAGCACGTCAAGCTCTCTGTTGACCTCTATCCTTATCGCCTGAAAGCTTTTACGGCAGGGGTTCTTTTCCCTTCGATAGGCGGCGGGAACGCTGTCCTTTATTATCTGCGCCAGCTCTCCCGTTGTTTCTATCGGCGAAATAAGCCGTGCGTCCACAATGCCCTGTGCGATCCTCGGAGCGAATTTCTCCTCGCCATATTCGTAAAGTATCCGCCGAAGCTCCTCGAAGCTGTACTCGTTTACAACGTCACGAGCCGAAATCCCCTCTCCGCTCATGCGCATATCAAGCGGTGCGTCGCTATGAAACGAGAACCCACGCTCCGCCGTATCAAGCTGATGCGAGGAAACGCCGAGGTCTGCAATTATCCCGTCCAGAGAATCTATCCCCAATTCATCCAGAACGGCGTCCAGCTCGCAGAAATTCCTCCTTACAAGCGTCACGGGGCAGCCCTTAAGCCGCTCCCCCGCCGCCGCAATAGCCTGCGCATCCTGGTCAAAGCATATAAGCCGCCCTCCGCTGAGCCTTCCTGCAAGCTCAAGGCTATGACCGCCGCCGCCCGTGGTAAGATCCGCATAAACGCCCTTTGGGTCTGAAAACACGGAATCCACCGTTTCTTTAAGCAGCACGGTCGTGTGCGAAAATTCCATCAGAAATCAATCTCCTCTGCAAGCTCGGCAATATCATCCGGCGAGTTGGCGAGGTTGTATTCCGCCCACGATGCCTTGTCCCAGATTTCGGCATGGTCGTCAAGTCCGATGACGACAACCTCCGTTTCAATCCTCGCATAGGAACGCAGCGACTGCGGCAGGGCGATTCTGCCCTGCTTGTCCGGCTCGGCGGTGCAAGCGCCCGCAAATACAAAGCGTTCTATTTTATCGACAATCTTTGTGGGCTTGCCCTTGAGCTTTTCCTTGAGAGCTCCCCAGCTCTCCTCATTGTACACCGTAAGACAATATTCGCCGATCGTTTTGGAAATATAGAAATGGTCGCCGTAGAACTCACGCAGCTTTGCGGGGAAGTTCATTCTTCCCTTTGCATCCACCGTATGCTCATACTCGCCGTACATTCCTATTCCCCCTTCCGCAGCGACAGGCTTTATCTTTCGCTCACGGTTTTCCCGCCCTCCTCAGGCGGATTTGTCCGTAGAAGTTCATCATATATTTTCCCGTAATGCGGTCATAAGTGGGAACGTCTTTCTGATTTTTTAATGACTTTTTATGAAAAACAGTGCATTTGCACCCCACTTTTACCCACAACCACATTATACAACACCTTTTCAAAGATTTCAAGTGCCGCTCACCCTAATTTTTGAAAAAATCAAGATAAAGATTTGTTCATATTTTTGTCTATTTTGCACAAAAAAATTCCCCGCAAGCGGGGAATTAAAAGCTATCACTTGTGAATAAACCACAATATATTGTGCGGCATCAGTTCTTAAAACAACATCTTGCCGTTTCGACAGGTTACAAGGGCAAACTACCCTTTGCCGCCGCCCTGCCTTAAAACCATGGTAGAAAGGCGCACGCCACGGCGACAATCACGCCCGGCAGAAGGTTTGCAACCTTAATTTTCTTGCCCCACACGAGGTTGACGCCGACGCAGAAAATCAATATTGAGCCGACAAGCGACAGATTCTCAAGCGCAGTCTGCGTCATAAGCGGCTCTATGAGCCGTGACAGGGCGGTCACCGTCCCCTGAAGAAGCACCACGGGAATCGCCGAGAAAATGCAGCCCTTGCCCTTTCCTGCGGTCATTATCATCACGATTATCAGATCCAGGATCGCCTTAGCGGTAAGCGTGGAAATGTCCCCGAACAAACCGTCACGTATCGCTCCGATAATCGCCATCGCACCTATACACACGGTAAGGGACGCCGTGACGAATCCATCGACAAAGCCGCCGTCGCCGCTGCTTTTCGTCACCCTTTTAAGCCACTCGCCGAATCGCTCCATCGCCGCATCGAGGTTTATAAGCTCGCCGAGAAGCCCGCCTATCGCCATGCTTGCGACAATCATCATCGTCCCGCCGCTCGTAAGCCTGCCGTCATCAGCGAGCGTTAGCATATTCTCCATTGCTCCCGCAATCCCGATGAACATGACGCTTATCCCGCAGGCGCTGACAAGCGTTTCCTGAAAGCGGGGCTTCATAAGCCTCCCGAAAAGAAGCCCCAATATCCCGCCGACAACGATTCCCGCAGCGTTTATCAATGTTCCCAAGCCGTACATTATCTCTCCGTCACCCTACAATCTCCTCTTGAAATCCTCGTAGGAGAATTTCTTCAATAGCTCGAGCGTACCGTCCTCCGCAAGCAGATATATGCTCGGAAGCGGTATACCGTTGAAGGTGTTGTTCTTGCACATGGAGTATATCGCCATATCGCAGAACACCAGCCTGCTCCCCTCGGACAGCTCGCTGTCGAAGGAATAGTCGCCGATAATATCCCCCGCAAGGCAGGTGTTCCCGCCAATGCGGTAGGTATACGGCTTCTCGTTGGGGCTGCCTGCGCCGATGACGCTCGGACGGTACGGCATTTCAAGCACATCGGGCATATGGCACGCCGCCGAAGCGTCCGTTATTGCGATTTTTAAGCCGTTCTCGAACGTATCCAGAACCGTTGTCACAAGCCATCCCGCATTCAGCGCAACCGCCTCGCCCGGCTCAAGATACACCTCAAGACCCGTGCGCTCTTTGAACGCCCTCACGCACCCTATAAGCCCATCGACATCGTAGTCGGGGCGGGTGATATGGTGTCCGCCGCCAAAGTTCAGCCACTTGATTTTATCGAACATAAACCCGAACCTCTCCTCAACCTTCGGGAGCGTTCTTTCAAGCACGTCTGCGCCCTGCTCGCACATGGTGTGAAAGTGCAGTCCGTCTATTCCCTCATACAGAGCGGGGTCACGCCGAAATTCCGTAAGGGTTGAGCCTAGCCTTGATCCCGCAAAGCAGGGATTGTAGATGTCGGTTTCAATCTCGCTGTATTCGGGGTTTATGCGTATTCCCGCCTGAATATAGCGGTCGCTTGCACGTACCCTGCTGCGAAATTTTGCCCACTGCTTGGGCGAATTGAACACCATGTGGTCGCAATATTTCAAAAGCTCCTCAAAATCCCGCTCGGGGTAAGCGGGAGAAAAGACGTGGTTCTCCTTGCCGAACGGCTTCGCCATTTCCTCGTAGCCGAGCCGTGCCTCGAAAATCCCGCTTGCGGTGCAGCCGTCAAGGTACTGCGCCACAAGCGGATAGGTTGCAAACGCCGAATACGCCTTTTGCGCCAGCAGGATTTTACATCCCGCCTGCTCACGCACATATTTCAGCAGCTCAAGATTCCTCCTGAGCTGCCCCTCATCAATAACATAGCAGGGAGTTTCAACCTGCCGCACCCAATTCTCCATCAGTCCTCCGGCACGGGGTTGAAGTCCTCTTCCCAAGGCAGACCCCACTTGTTAAGAGCCTCCATGAACGGGTCGGGGTTCATCTCCTCAACGTTGTAAACGCCCGCTTTCTTCCACTCTCCCGTCAGCACCATCATTGCGCCAATCATAGCGGGTACGCCCGTGGTGTAGCTGATAGCCTGTGAGCCAACCTCCCTGTAGCATTCCTGATGGTCGCAGATGTTGTAGAGGTAATAGCTCTTGTCCTTGCCGTCCTTTTTCCCTTGGAAAATGCAGCCGATGTTGGTTTTCCCGACTGTCCTCGGACCGAGGGATGCGGGATCGGGGAGGACTGCCTTCAGGAACTGGAGCGGCACTATTTCCCTGCCCTCGTACATGATAGGCTCGATGGATGTCATCCCGACATTTTCAAGGCACTTCAGGTGCGTAAGATAGCTCTGTCCGAACGTCATGAAGAAGCGGATACGCTTAATGCCCTTGATATTTAGGGCAAGGCTTTCAAGCTCCTCATGGTGCAGCAGGTACATATCCTTCTCGCCGACACCCTTGAAGTTGTACACACGCTTTATCTCCATCGGCTCGGTTTCAACCCACCTTCCGTCCTCGATATAGCTGCCCTTTGCGGACACCTCACGGATGTTGATTTCGGGGTTGAAGTTTGCGGCGAAGGGATAGCCGTGGTCGCCGCCGTTGCAGTCAAGAATGTCAATATAGTTTATCTCATCGAACTCATGCTTCATCGCATAGGCGGAGAACACGCCCGTTACTCCCGGGTCGAAGCCGCAGCCGAGTATAGCGGTAAGCCCAGCCCTCTCGAAGCGCTCACGGTAAGCCCACTGCCAGCTGTATTCAAACTTTGCCGTATCCTCCGGCTCGTAATTCGCCGTATCGAGATAATCCACGCCGCATTCAAGGCAGGCGTCCATGATATGCAGATCCTGATAGGGCAACGCAACGTTTATGACAATCTGCGGCTTATAGCTTCTTATCAGCCCGCAAAGCTCCTCAACGTTATTCGCATCAACCTGCGCCGTTGAAATGACCGTTTTTGTATTCGGCTGGAGCTTCTCCTTGTATGCGTCGCACTTTGCCTTTGTCCGTGAAGCGACCATTATCTCGGTGAAAACATCGCTGTTCTGGCAGCATTTGCTGATGACAACGCCCGCAACGCCGCCTGCGCCAATAATCAATGCTCTGCTCATGTCTTTATCTCCTATCTGTTGTGTCCGAATTATCCTGTACTGACTTCGTTTCGCGCAGCACGTCCCGCACGTTGTTCGGCAATGCGAAGCAGCCGCTGTGAACATATTGGTTGTAGTATTTTGTGCGAAACCCCTGCGCAAGCCACCATTCCGCATTCTGATCCCTCACGGGATGAAACCGCTTGGACGCAAACCCGAAAAGCCACTGCCCCGACGGGTATGTGGGAATATGCGCCTGATACACGAGCGCAGTAGAAAAGAAGCTTTTTATACGGCTGTGCGCCCGCTTCATCATCTCGGCGTATTCGTCATAAAAGGTGCTTTCATGCTGGTTGACCAAAATTCCGTCCTCGCCGAGCGCCTTGTAGCAATTCCCGTAAAACTCCTTTGTAAACAGTCCCTCGCCCGGACCGAACGGGTCGGTGGAATCCACGATAATAAGGTCGTACACATCCTTCACCGTGCGGACATACCTCAGTCCGTCCTCGTAATGGATATGCACCCTCGGATCGCCTAGACTGCATGCCGTCTGCGGGATGTACTCCCTGCACAGCTCCACGACACGGCGGTCTATCTCCACCATGTCGATATGCTCAACGCTCTTGAAGCGGGTAAGCTCTCGGATTGTGCCGCCGTCGCCTGCGCCTATGACAAGAACCCGTTTAATGGCAGGGTTGGTAGCCATAGGGACATGAGTTATCATCTCGTGATAAATATACTCGTCCTTTTCCGTCAGCATAAGACAGCCGTCAAGAACCAAAATCCGCCCAAGCTCCTCCGAATCGAGGATATCTATCTTCTGGAACTCGCTCTGTTCGCTTACGAGATGACGCTTTATCTTTATGGAAAGCTTAATGCTCTGCGTATGATTTTCGGTAAACCAAAGATCCATTTCCGCTCCTTTCACGCATCCTTACTTACCACCTGCAAATATTCCACGCTCATATCACGGCAGCCCGTAAGAGAGCAGCCCTTTTCCTTTGCGAAGGCGATGTAATCCAGAATATCCGAGGTTATCCTCTCCCCCGGCGCTAAGATAGGTATTCCCGGAGGATAGCACATGACGAACTCGCTGCAAACACGTCCCGCCGCTTTCATGACGGGGACAGCCTCCTGCTCGGCGTAGAACGCCCTCTGCGGCGGCATTTCAACGGTAGGGTTGATGTATTCGTGGTCGAAAAGCCCGACAGGGGAACGTCCGTAAAGCCGCTTTATCTCCGAAAGTGCGCCGAGAAGCCGCTCTATTTCAAGCGCACGGTCGCCGCCCGTGATGATGGCGAGAATATTGCCGATGTCGCCGAACTCTATCTGTATGCCGTATTCATCCCGCAGCAAATCGTACACCTCTATTCCCGCAAGACCCATTGCGCGGGTATGCACGGAAAGCTTGGTGCTGTCGAAGGCGTAGAAGGCCTTCCCGTCACACAGCTCGCTTCCGAAGGCGTAGTAGCCTCCGATGGCGTTTATTTCCTGCCTTGCATAATCGGCGAACTCAACCGTCCGTGCGTAGAACTCCCTGCCGTTGAGGGCGAGGTTCTGCCTTGCAAGGTCAAGGCTCGTCATGAGAAGGTAGCTTGCGGAGGTGGTCTGGGTGAGGTTGATTATCTGGCGGACATAATCCGAATCCACGCCCTTTCCGAGAAGAAGCAATGCGCTCTGCGTAAGAGAGCCGCCCGTCTTATGTACCGAAACCGCCGCCATATCCGCCCCGCAGCTCATCCCCGAGGGCGGGAGATTTTCCCCGAAATAAAAGTGCGTTCCGTGCGCCTCATCGCACAGAACCTTTAACCCGTGCCCGTGGGCAATATCGGTAATGCTTTTAAGGTCGGAGCAAATGCCGTAGTATGTCGGGTTATTCACGAGGACAGCCTTTGCGTCAGGGTTGGCGGCAATCGCCGCTTCTACCTCCGACGGGGTCATTCCGAGCGGGATTCCAAGCTCGCTGTTGACGCCGGGATTTGCGTAAATCGGCACAGCCCCGCAGACCACAAGCGCATTTATGGCACTTCGGTGGACGTTTCTCGGAAGGATTATCTTCTCCCCCGCCTTGCACACGGACATAACCATCGCCTGAACTGCGCCCGTTGCGCCGTTGACGATGAAGATGGAATTTTCTGCGCCGAAAGCGTCTGCGGCGTACTCCTGCGCCTGCTTTATTACGGAAACGGGATGGCAGAGATTATCCAGCGGCTTCATCGAATTGACACCGTTTTTTAGGCACGCCTCGCCCAAGAAATCGGTAAGCCGCCTGTTTCCTCTGCCACCCTTATGCCCCGGCACGTCAAACGGCACGACACGATCCGTCCGATGCCGCATCATTGCCTCGTAAAGCGGGGCACGAGTATGATCAAGCTTCATTTATCCCACCTCAATAGATATTCATTCCGCTGAATATCTCTATCATTTCACGGCGAAGGTTGTTTGTGATTTCAAGACGCTCCTGCGGATGGATTTCATAAACATCCTTGTTGAAAAGGTAATTCTGAAGCTCTATTTCCTTTATGAGCATTTTCGTGTGGAAAATGTTGGACTGATAGACATTGACATCGATAGCGTCATATCGCGTGAGGGTGTGCGGATCAATGTAATCCTGTATAGATGTCATGGGGCTGTCCATGAAGCACTTCCTGCCCTGAACGTCCCGTGTGAAGCCCCTGACACGATAGTCTATGGTAATAATATCCGAGTCAAAGCTTCCGATAAGATAGTCCAGCGTGCTTAGCGGTGAAATCTCGCCGCAGGTCGCCACGTCTATATCCACACGGAACGTGGATATAGCCTTGTCGGGGTGATACTCCGGAAAGGTATGCACCGTTATATGACTCTTGTCAAGATGTGCGTGAACGGATTCGCCGTGGGAGGCAATATCCGTGAAATAGCCCCCGCCCTTGTTGCAGGATTCGTCAATATGAGAAGAGTCAACATAGCCCTCCGCAAAGAGGACGTTTACGGAAGCCCCCTGCGGGACGTAGTCCTGCTTGGAAATATTCAGGACGGTTGCGCCGATTTTTTCGGTTACGTCACAGAGGATTTTGGTAAGCCTTTCGGAATTATACTGCTCGTCAATATATGCGATATAATCCTTCTGCTCCCTCTCACTTTTTGCATAGCACACATCGTAAATGTTGAAGCTAAGTGTCTTTGTGAGGTTGTTAAAGCCATACAGAGCCAGCTTTTTTTCCAACCCTAACATCAGTCCTTTCATGCTCTGCGGGCGCTTTTTTGTTAAGGCAGTGCCATTTGAAGCGCAAAGACCGCCCGACGGATTCTCCGCTCTGCACGGCGTTCTTTGTGCGGCATTGCCATAGGAACGGCGTTTTCCCCGCAAATTTATTTGCGAATGCAGCGATGCTGTTCACAGTCGATACAGCGATGTCATCCGCAGTCATAGTGATTATAACATATTGCATTGTTTTTTTCAATGGTTTTTTGAAAAAATCACAATACTGCCTATGCGATTTAACAGAACTGCCGCCCGTATTTAACATTTCCGCCGCCCGTCGCCCTTTATCCAAAAGCCGCCGCCCTGCTGCCGCCAAAAAACCGCCGCCATTACGGCAGCGGTTCGGTCTGTCAAAAATATATCCCGTGTCAAAGCCTCTCTGCTTCGGCGGCAGTACGCCGGCTGCGCTCCTTGAGGCTATCCTATGAACTCCCGTATAAGGGAGTTTTTCGGAACAAGGCTCTCATCCAGCGGGGCAAGCAGTCTGAGAAACTCCTCTATATCCTTGTAATCGGCGTAATCGCCGTACACCTCGGCGGTTTTTTCAAGGTCGGGGAGAAGAATATCCCTGTACACAAGCGGCTCATAGCCGATAAAGGTATCTATATCGAAATTCGCACGCTGCTTGAACGGCATTATATAAAGGTTTTCGCCCCGCTCCACGGAGCGGAAGAACTCGAACGTTTCCGAAAACGCCCGCCCACGGTATTGCTTATCACGCAAAAGACGCCGCATAAGACGTATTTTGGACGGATGGAGAAGGCTGCCCTCATGCTCCAAGCGGGTTCTAACGCTTACATATACGCAGTTGGTATAGCTCTCGCTGTCGCCCGTAACAAGCGGATTGAGAGCGTGTATTCCCTCGAGAATAACCAAATCGCCCTTCTTTCGCTTAAGCGGCATTCCGTGCAGGCTCACCTGCTTAGCAAAATCAAACAGCGGCACCTCTATTTCCTCACAGCGTGAAAGCTTCTCGATATGCTCCCTGAACAGCGGGATATTAAGCCGATAGGGGCTTTCAAAGTCGATGTTGCCGTTCTCGTCCCTCGCCGCTTCGTTCTCGCACATCGGCAGGAAATAGTTATCCATCGAAATCGTATGAGTATCCGCACCCATTCTCTCTAAAAGCTGCTGCATACGGACGGCTGAGGTCGTCTTGCCTGAGCCTGACGGTCCTGAAACAAGCACAACAGGACGCTCCTCCCGCTGCTCGTAAATCTGTTCGGCGGCATAGGCTATCTGCCCTTCGTAGCTGCTCTCGCTTGCGCCTATAAGCTCTTCGGGATTTTTCGCAAGCTCGTTAAGTAAGGATATGTCAAAACATTTCATGGATTGCTGCCCTTTCGGTGTCACATTCGTGTATGTATCGGGAATAGGAACGGGAATCGGACGCTTACGTCACCCCTGACCGTAGTAGGCGTTTTCGCCATGCTTTCTGAGGTAGTGCTTATCCATAAGCTCCCGCTGCATTGGTTCAAGCTTCGGGTTCATCATCTGATTATGCCACGCCATGAACGCCAGCTCCTCCAGAACAACGGCGTTATGAACTGCGTTATGCGAGTCTGTCCCCCATGTAAACGGGCCGTGCGAATGCACAAGAACGGCGGGGACATCGTCCGCCGATCTGCCCTTAAAGGTCTGCACGATTACATTTCCCGTTTCCCGCTCATAATCGCCTGCGATTTCCTTCGGGGTCATTTTTCGGGTACAGGGAATTTCACCGTAAAAATAATCCGCATGGGTTGTGCCAAGCGGGATTATGCCGTTTCCCGACTGGGCGTAAACCGTAGCCCAGCGGCTGTGCGTATGAACCACGCCGCCGATATTTTCAAACGCCTTATAAAGAACGATATGCGTTGGCGTGTCGCTGGACGGGTTAAGGCTGCCCTCAACAATACGTCCCGTTTCAAGCTCCACCACCACCATATCCGACGGCTTCATCCTGTCATACTCCACGCCGGAGGGCTTTATTACCACAAGCCCCCGCTCTCTGTCGATACCGGAAGCGTTGCCCCATGTAAACGTCACAAGCCCATGCTTTGGCAGCAGCATATTTGCCTCGTAGACCTCTTGCTTAAGCTCTTCAAGCATTGGATTTCCTCCAGATTATCATCTCGTCAAAGCTGCCCGACTTACCCGAACAGCCGTTCAAACTCATCCCGATTATCCGAATATGCCAACGCCCACATCGCACGCATTGCCGCATATTCAACCGTTTTTGTCCCCGCCTCTATAAGGCGGCAGTGCTCCGCAGCCTCCCTGCCAACACGGTATACGGAAAGGTTCGTGCCGCCGTACAGCACCTGCGTTGCCATGATCACATACGCCCCGCTGCCGCAAAGGCGCAGCACCTCCTGCTCCATCGCCGCATCCCCGTAATCGGGCAGTCCGCCCATGCCGAAGCCCTCGATAATAACCGCCTTGGCACGGCGCACGCTCGGAAACGCCGCCCCCGGCGTAAGCCTTACCGTAAGCACCGATTCATCCATCCTGTCGTAGAAAGCAGGCTCTCCGCCCGATGCGCCCTCCTCCGCTAGGGACACAACGCCCTCCTCGTCTACCGAGCCGATGTCGGGACGGTTGACGCTGCGGAAGGCGTCAAGCTCGGTTGTGTGCAGCTTCACCGCACACCGCCCGTCAATAATCCTCCCGCCGAACACAACGCACACGCCTCTTACCCTGCCGTCAAGCGCACACAAAAACGCATCGCGAAGATTCCGTCCCACATCCGTTTCGGGGGCAAGCATCGGAAGCTGGCTTCCCGTTAGGACAATCGGCTTTGCGCTGTTCTGCACAAGACAGAACAGAGCCGCCGCCGCATACGACATGGTATCCGTTCCGTGGGCAATGACAAAGCCGTCATATTCCGCATAGCTGTCACGGATTATCTGCGCCAAGCGAATCCACTCCCTCGGCGACATATTCGTGCTGTCAAGGCTGAACGGCTGTATTGCCCGCACCTCGTATTGCTCCGCCGAGAGCGTCCTGTGCGGCGGGAGCGTCCCGTTCGACAGCTGCTCCAAAAGCTCCCGCGCCGAGGTCATCGGGGTAAGCCCGCTGTCAGTCGCCCCGCAGGCGATTGTGCCGCCCGTGGCAATAAGCAGAATTTTTTTCATAGACCTCCCGAACATTGCCCGTCAATATGCAAAACGGCGGACGAAAGCACGTCCGCCCCGAACGAATAGACTCCCGTCGGGAGCTTCTTTATCAGACAGAGCCGCACTAGGATTGACGACAGAATGTCGGCAGTCTTTGCGCAGTGCTGTCAAGGTACGTTTTGCCTTACCTCGGCTCGACAATAAACTTCATGGCGGTTCTTTCCTCGCCGTCAATCTGTACCGTCGCAAATGCGGGAATGCAAATAAGATCCACGCCCGTAAGCGCCATATAGCCTCTTGCGATGGCGATAGACTTTACCGCCTGATTGGCTGCGCCTGCGCCGACTGCCTGAACCTCGACCTCGTTATTTTCACGGATAACCGCAGCGATAGCGCCTGCCACCGACTTGGGCACGGAATGTGCCGAAACCTTAACTACTTCCATTATTATCACCGTTTTGGCATTAGGTATGCCAACCTTTCATAAAATTATTGTTTCAATCCACGCTCGGTAATTTAACAGAGTACGACATGCACACATAGGTGTGGATTGTCCTCGTGTCAGCGGGGGATACCGATTTCTCTTCGACCACCGCTGCCGTTAGCTTTTCTTTGGCAATTCATCCCAGTGCTTTAGAAGCGGGGGACTTCTTGCTGAAAGAGGTTCAAAAGCTGCTCCATGGTTTCAGAGCCATACTCAAGCGCAGCTTTAACAAGCTGCCAAAATTGCGAAGCAATTTTGCAAGCCGTCAGT